>OGZX01000429.1_pt1 | contig 50891 bp, 50 predicted proteins | sample 1576881 | NCBI WGS metagenome assembly OGZX01 (sample SAMEA3541542, study PRJEB24748) | human gut metagenome | biome: human gut; feature: human-associated habitat; material: faeces | place: China | collected 2012 | reverse complement strand
AGCGATGGAAAGAAGCCCAATAAACGATCTGGAGTTGCGTACGCTGTTGCGTCAAGCATTGACAGACCGTGTTAATGACCGGGAGGTGATATTCAAAGGTATCAATCGGTCTTACTATTATGAAGGGTATGAACCGGAATAACGCAATTGAGATTGTGTCGAGATGAGAATACCGACAAAAACGGTATTTAAAACGTTGCAAATAGAAGACATGAACTATTTCGTCTGCTTTAAACGTGTGAGAATCCCACATTATAGAATATCGATAATAACAAGATTTAAAAAGACCCGCTCAATTTTGAACGGGTTAACTTTATACGCACGATATGACCGTAGAAAAACCTATAACGGGATTGCCGTTATATTAGTCCAATAAGGCCGCAAATGATATCAACGCTTTTTCCGCTTCCGGAGACAATTCGATCAAATCAATAAAGTTGAAGTCCGATCGTTGGAAGCCTGTACCTTCGAATGAGAGTTTATCAAGTAATTGGTTTTTCGCCTTGCTTGGGGATACATAGAAGGTATCTCGCTATTCGATATACTCATCTTTCGTGATAGGCTGTGATATCTGGATATCAGCGGAAGCAAATAGAACCTTGTAGTTATTTTCTTCGGTCTCTTCCGCTTTGATATCCACGGGATATTTAGATACGAGTTTGAATGTCGGTCTCATCCTTCGGTTTCCTCCCTTTGTTCTTGGGTACCAAATATACCTCAAGCAAATCGTTTGCTCTTTTCATTTTATCATACTGTTTCCTTAGCCTTTTGCCGTACGGAGTCAATAGGCCCCTATAAAATTGTTTCCCATATTTACGATCTATATTTTTCCGGTTTAATCCACTGAAGAACCTGCCTATCTTGCTTTCTCTCGATTGATTATAAACGTGGGCGAATGCGTATCGGCTCGCAACGACGTTGCCATCTATAAAAAGCTTCCTGCATTTATGTCCAGTATAGGGACAAAGAAAATACCATACGATGCCATTACCCAAATTGCTAGGTTCTGTTTTTAGCTTTACCTTTACCTCTTTATCCTTATCCTTAAATTTCCATCGAAATACAACATCTTTGCTTTCTATAGATACGGTTATTCTGTACTCGATATTATTCAATGTGATCAGTTGCATTAACTTTTGGTTTGTACCGGTCTGTCTCCGGATCAATTCTTTTATGTCTGATAACTGAATCCTTGGTATGTGATCTATGATTGCTACCATATTTTTACGACCTTAATAGTTAGAGAAAATGTGCTTGTCATTAGCTCACTGGAATAATCCTAAGATAATATCTGGGTAAGCCCGTTCAAAATGGGCCTACCCGGGGTTATCTTTCATTATCCTTTGATGGATCTGGATAATAATACAATCGTCTCATTCGATATCCGGTAAATTCTTACACCATTCTTTAGCTAGCTTCTCGCTTGATATCTTGAAGTCCTCATCCTTATACTCTATACCTAAATGATTACAGATGGCCCGGTTTTCTCGTTGGGTTGTCTGTTTCCATCGCTCAAAGGGATTGTCACATGTTTCATTTGCTGTTTCCTTTGTCCCGTAGTGAGCATAGAATAACATGGCCTTTACAGGATTTTCTTGCAAGTCACGCCGTGTGTTATCAAACCGTTTTCTTTCTTCTTTAGTCATAGGTCTACTTTTAAATAAATTCGTAATTCTCGATTTCCTCATGAAATTCCCCATCCTCATCAATCCAACACAGGCAACGCCGATTATCGGCGAATGATGTTAAGCCTTTGCCAAAAGCGGGGTTATTCGCCACGTAAGCGTTAAGATTGTCAATAGCCTTTTTGAGATCGTCCACTAAGTTTTTCGCCAAGTCTCGTTGTTCGGTTGGTTCGATCGTGTACTCTCTATTTTTCTCGTCAAACCATAAGGGTGATACTATCACCTTGCCATTCTCGATGCAAAATGCGTCTATTTCCAGCGGGTTAATAGTATGATAGCCAAGAACCTTTTTTAATGATGAGGCGCACCTATCTATAAGGGCGTTCAAAGACCCGACCGTTTCCGCATAATCCTTATCTCTCTTGAATGCGATCTTGATACGGAAGGATTCTTTCTTTGCCATATTTTCCGCTTCCCTGTAAAGCAGGGCGCACTTATCCGATAAATCTCTCAACTCGTCCGTCCCAATAGTAAGACCTTCCTTTACCAATTCATCTACGATCGGTTGAATCTTATCCGTGCTAGCATGATGTCTTTTTACAATTCTTTCTAATCCTGTCTTTTTTACAATGTCCATCGTTCTTTTCTTTTAATGTTATTACTTAATTTAATATAGATTTGCTTATTTCTATAAAGTAGAAATGGCCATTAGGATCTACCCTAACCCAACCGGGCACACCGCCAAATATCCCATTGATATCACCTATCGTCGAGGCCACCATATCATCTATTGAATTATATCCATTGGCACGAGCGAAGTATTTATCCGCTTTTATTTCTACAATCTGACTCCCATCTTTCCAATACCGGAAAGTGATAGGCATATTCCTATATTCCCATTGTACTATATCATATCGTACGGTTTGTTCTATTATTCTCATAATTAAGCGTCTTTAAAGGTTATTCCATAGTCCTTGCATACACGAAAGAAAGTACCAATACCTATACGGCTGCAAGTTTTCTTCACGTTATCGAATTTACGATCAGTCTCTGCCTTGCTATACTTGGGGTTCTGTTGGCTGCAAACATGATAGAAAGCCCTTCCGGATTCCCCTAGGGAAGCGAGGGCGCACCCTACCTCAAACCATGTTAGATAATCCCCGGTAATATCGATGCCGTGATTTTGGATAAGATCGCAACATTTAGCCACTTTATCCAGCTCGCCGTCCGTACCGCAATCAATCGGGGTATAAACGGCTACGGGCTCTTTATAATACCCCCTGTACGGATCGGCGTTGAGGTTAATGTATGGTTCCGGGTCATAAGACACGCAACGCATCCTGCACACGTCACCGCACGCCTTGTCGATCACAAGCCCGTACCTTTGGAAGTCCCTTTTCAAGGCTTCGAATTGCTGTTTGTGGTAATACGGATAAAGTATCGGCATGATAGCGAAGTAACCGTTACCGCCAACGGATAGACCGCAATAGGCCACGTATCTAAGATATGACAACTGGTGTTTCACCTCGTCCCAGTTGCTAACCTCTAGGTTATCCTGCCGATCTAAATCCACGCAGATAAGCCCTGAATGTTGTTTAAGATTCTCCGCTTTCCGTGTAGGTTCGAATATGCCGGATATGCAAGCCATCGGCAAACGCTTCTTAACGGCGTTGCGCTCGTCCTTGTTCGTGAGCGTACGCAAACGCTTGATCTCATCGATATATCTCGTATCGTTCAGGAAAGCCCCTATTGTTGAAATAGATCCTTTCGTGTCGGTCACTCCGTTATACACGGATATCCTGCTATCTAAAAATGTCTTTGCCATATTGTTTAATTTTTAATAGTCGTTTTTTGTAGTTGACTAGTTGACGGTTGACTGCATATTTTAACTTTGATTGTCAATTATTTACGGTAATATTTTAGTCAACCTGTAATATTTACATTAAAAAATATCAGAAATATAGAGGTTGACTAATTTTTGTCCGTATCTGACTCTGTATCTGATATTTCACTATCAGTCAACCGACAACCTGTCAACTTGGGATATTTTTTTAAGCATTTAGATACATATTGCTTAGTAATGCCCAGCGCATCCGCTACCGCTCGTTGGCTAACCGGGCTCGTACAATGATAAACATTAGCTATCATTTCCTCTTTTCCCATAGACTTAACCTCGTGCCTGTTTCCTCTACCTTCCAACAGCATCCTATAGACTTTCAGTGCGCACCGCTCGAAATAATCCATGCACCTCACGCTGTATTCCATTTCTTCCGGGGTAATGTCTATAGAGGTGGGGGAATTGCCTAGGATATGAGCGACCCCAGCCCAGCGTATCACATGGATCTGTAGCTTAGAGTAAACAGAGCTAAGGTAATCGTCCGCACTCGCCTTTTTTATCTGGAGACTGTTGTAATAGTCGATGTACACTCTCTTCGCCTCGCCCCTTATGTATATCTTGCCGCCCATGACCGAAAAATCATACATTATAAGGTTGTAAATGAAATCCTTCCAGTCGCTTATGACACTTTGTGGTATGGAGACATCATTATACATCTCGGGCATCCCGGATTCAGGGTAACAAAACAACCAGCGTTGATTGAAACCGTTGTTCATCATGTTGTCATTCCCGAACGTGTCAACCAAAACAGACGGTTGGATAGAACCTATGATAGACATGAACGGGTCTTTGATAAGCAAGGGTTCATCTGATTTACGATTCACCACGATCGTGTCACTGTCGAACATGGAAAGCATCTGGCTAAGCTCCCCGCTTTTGGCGTACCGGCAAAAATCGTCGATCATGCCCTTTAACTCGTCCCTGTACAATAATATCCCGTTGGGGTTGACGGATAATACCTGATTCCGGGCCTCGGGGGTGGAATCGCTGATCACGTACTGCTTAAATACGGGCTTATCGCCCTTGTCATCGCCCGCCTGTCTGTATGCCCTCAATTCCTCCCGGTAAACGCCGTAATTATAGGAGTCACGGTCTTTTAGCGGCTGGAGGAAGAATCTTATAGGCGTAGACTTGTTACTGCCCGAGGGGGCAACCACACAGACCCAAAGGCATGGGTAATTTCGATACTTGCCGTCATCAATGATGACCCGCTTACCCATGGCCACGCCCACGGTCGCAAACATAGCGGATAGAGCGATGTCAACAGGGCATTGCAAAGAACTCGCTACCTTCCTTAGCATCTCGGTCGCATTGGGCGATAGTCCGTCAACGGGTAATATAGCACCGGCATCATCTATCATGTCTTTTATTTTTATCTCAATCATATTTTACGCCCTCCCATTTATCCCAAAATGAAAATTGCTTGTCCTTTGGGAATAGTTCCGGATTTGTCGTTAGAAATTCCACGTTGTCTTGTCTCGTCACGGGGCATATGCCCTTATGGTGGACCTTAACCTTGCCATCATTGGCCAGCATGCCTACATAATAGCATACGCTGTTGATTCTTATGCCCGTTAACGTCTCTACTTGCGCCCTTGTACGGGGAACGGTAAATAAACATTGGAAGACCCTTTGCTTATCTCGTGTATAATCTATATCTTTGCCCTCGCAAGAAAGGGAATTGGCGGGCGCTATGTCTGCCTTTTTTTCTACATACATAGTTAACCTCTCCTATATTTAAAGACTGTTTGTTGTTTAATTGCATCATCGATAGATCTTGCGTCGTACAATATTCTTTTACCCACTCTTTTACAATTAACGACTCCATTTTTCGTGAGTTTTGCCAATGTAGGCAATGTTACATGAAGGAGATCTGCCGTTTCTTTTCTGGAATAATATCTAGGTTCCCTATTTGTTGTAGAAAGTACTATTTTAGATACCCTAGCGACAATTTCATCAATGACTGGCTCGAACAAACCTATTATTAAGTCTTGTTTGGATTGTGATATCTCGAAATTCATACCATAATTATTTTAAATTAATTTGTTTCAGAAGATATGCGGCCGCTATACCTTCTGATTTCGAGCACAAATAAATTAAGAAAAAATCTGAAAAGACACGGAAAAGAACGCCGAAACGTAACAATCAATCTATTGTTGTAAAATAAAGGAAAAACCGAACAAAAAAATGTTGTTTCTTTTTGTTTATTTACTGATTTCTATTATAATAAAGGAAATAGTTCTTTCTCAATGTAAGGTTTAACAGAACAAAAATATAGGTTACGGCACTTTTAAGCACAACATGCAAATATTCAGTGAATTACAAAGACCGTAACCGTAACCCCGTAACCTGTGCGTTTATTTTATAGCTCTTAATTTGGTGAAGTAACTTTCTTTCGCCGCCAACATTGCCTTTTCGGATTCGTCCAGCTTTAAATAAGTCTTCAACTGTTGCTCGCTTGAATGTCCGGTGATAGCCATTATACTGTTTAGGGAAGCTCCGGTTTTATACATATTGGTCGCAAAAGACCTACGGGCCGTATGGGTTTTAAGAAGGTCGCAAAATCTTTTCCTTGCGGTATATTCCATAGCTCCATGTTGTTCCTCCAGTTCCACGATCTCCGTCCATCCTAAAGCCTCACCAATCTCTTTGATATGGTCATTTATCTTTTGATCGTAAACCTTTGGCAGTTCGCCGTTATATTTATTCAGGATATCGTCTACCCGGTAATCCAAAGGGATATAAACAGTATTTCCGGTTTTCTCCTGCTTTAGTTTAATATAGCGGTTCCCGTCGGTAAGGGTAACGATCATCTTGGCGTTAATACGCTTGTAATCGCTTATACGTTGACCGGTCAAACAGCCTACAACAAACACGTCCCTAACCTTTTCCCATGCCGGACGATCGGATAGATCATACTTGTAAAGCTCATTAATCCGTTCATCTGTCAAATAAACATTGTCAACATCCCTATAGATAACCTCAAATCCTGAACGGATATTCCCTGCGTCCAATAGCTTCAATTGTTCGGCTGCGTAACAAATCGTCTTGCATATCTTTATCATCCTTGCTACCGTATTAGGTGAGTAACGCTTATCGGTCAAGAATAGACGGAAATCATTATAGAACTCTATCGTCAGGTCGGCAAAGTGTATTATCCTCAACCTCTCTTCTTGGTACGCCGCTAACTGTGAACGGAACCCCTTATAGCTTTTTATTGTTCCGGATGATACATTGGTAGTTCCCCCTTTCTTCTTGCGCTTGCCTGTCTCGCATTCCCCTATAAAACGGTCTACGAAATTGATGAAAGTAGATGCGTCCTCTTTTATCCTTGTTAATTCAGCCTCCTGCCGCTCCTTTTCCGCCTTGATCTGTTCAGCGAAAACTATTCCATGTATCCGCCCTTTTACGAGATCAGGGGTCAATGTGACACCTTCACTAGTAAGGGAATCTATCGTATACATGATAGCGTCTAATTTTATAAACAGGTCCTTGCCTTTACCGCTTCTGAAAGCGGTCAACGCTTTTGCGCTCGCTAAAGACTTGTTCCACTCTTTTACATCAACCTCCAGCCCTGTAGACACCCTGATATTGATTTTATGAGCCCTGCTTTGTATACGTGCGTATAAGGTCGCATATCCTTCGGTCTTGTCCGTTCTCAAAACGAATTTCGTAGCCATATCCTATCATGTTTTGTAGTACCACAAATATAGAGGTTCTTTTCAAATTGGTACTACATTGGTACTACAAAGTTTTATTTCGTTTAATCTTATTTTATCTCATAAATAAAACAAAGTTTGATTATCAGTAATATAGATAAAATGAGATAATAATAAATATAAAGTTTGAGGTTCGCCAGGAACCTCGGAGGAAAGCCTCGAAGTTGTTTGTAATGAACGCTTCGAGGCTTTTTTTGTTTTGTCCGTCCGTAACTCTCGCCGGGTTGTCGGGCGGTTCGCTGTTTTCATGGCTTCCCTTGGCCGGATCCTTAGGGGGATTTGTGGTTTTCCTCTTGAGGTATTCATCTTCTAATGGCTGTTGCATGATCGTCCACCATCCGTTGCATGATCATGCAACAGTTGGTGGACGATCATGCAACAGATGGTGGATAATGAATGTCTCAGGAGGAAAGGCGTAATAGGACAAGGGAAGATCTTTTAAAAGTATCGTGATAAGGAAGAATATTTGCCCAGTGTGTTTATGCTTCCCGAATTTATTACTACCTTTGCGCCACTCAATTAAATAATCATAATTGCATGCACGAGAAACTTATTATTCTTGATTTCGGCTCGCAAACAACCCAGCTTATCGGCCGTAGGGTCAGAGAGTTGAATATGTATTGTGAGATCGTTCCTTATAACAAATTCCCGCATGACGCTACCGACGTGAAAGGTGTGATCCTTTCCGGAAGTCCTTATTCCGTATACGACGAGAATGCCTTTAAGGCTGATTTGACCGAGATACGGGGGAAGTATCCCGTCTTAGGTATTTGTTATGGAGCGCAGTTTCTAGCTTATACATCCGGAGGTAATGTTGAACCGGCTAATTCACGTGAGTATGGACGTGCTAATTTGTCGCACATTGATGGTGAGGATGAATTACTGAAAGGGATCCATGTGGGTTCGCAGATATGGATGTCTCATGGAGATACGATTACCGTATTGCCGGATAAATTCAAGGTGATCGCCAGCACGGACGACGTGAGGGCTGCCGCTTACCATGTGGAAGGTGAGCAAACGTGGGGCGTTCAGTTTCATCCGGAAGTATTCCATTCGACAGACGGTACGAAGTTGCTGGATAACTTCTTGAATATTTGCGGATGCGCCAAGGATTGGACACCGGCTTCCTTTATCGAATCTACCGTAGCTGAGTTGAAGGAGCAATTGGGAGATGACAAGGTGATCTTGGCTCTTTCCGGCGGTGTGGATTCATCTGTTACGGCCGTATTGCTGAATAAGGCGATCGGTAAGAACTTGACTTGCATTTTCGTGGATCATGGTCTGCTGCGCAAGAATGAGTTCGAGAACGTAATGAGGGATTATGAGCATTTAGGATTGAACGTGATCGGCGTAAACGCAAAAGATAAGTTCTATAAAGAACTAGCGGGCGTTACGGAACCGGAGAAGAAACGTAAGATCATCGGCAAAGGATTTATCGATGTCTTCGATGAGGAGGCGCATAAGCTGAAAGATATCAAGTGGCTGGGGCAAGGTACGATTTATCCGGATGTGATCGAGTCGCTTTCTATCACAGGTACGGTTATCAAGAGCCATCATAATGTGGGTGGTCTTCCGGATACGATGAACTTGAAACTCGTCGAGCCGCTTCGTCTTCTTTTCAAGGATGAGGTTCGCCGTGTTGGTATGGAGTTGGGTATGCAACCGCATTTGATCAAGCGCCATCCGTTCCCGGGACCGGGATTGGGTATCCGTATCTTGGGTGATATCACGCCGGAAAAGGTACGTATCCTGCAAGATGCTGACGATATCTATATGTCATTGATGCGTGAGTGGGGACTTTACGATAAGATTTGGCAAGCTGGGGTAATCTTACTTCCGATTCAATCCGTAGGTGTAATGGGCGATGAGCGTACCTATGAGAATACGGTAGCTTTACGTGCGGTAACTTCCACGGACGCTATGACCGCCGATTGGGCGCAGCTTCCGTACGAGTTCCTCGCCAAAGTTTCCAACGAGATTATCAATAAGGTGAAAGGCGTAAATAGAGTCGTGTACGACATCAGCTCGAAGCCGCCTGCAACCATCGAGTGGGAGTGACATTTGTCTTAGGTATAACAAAGTGTAAAATCAATAAAATTTAAAAGTCACATGAAGCAAGATATGATTGTTATCTTGGATTTAGGTAGTCATGAGAATACGGTGTTGGCTCGTGCTATTCGTGCGTTAGGCGTTTATAGTGAGATTTATCCGCATGACATCACGGTTGAGGAATTAAAAGCCTTGCCAAATGTGAAAGGTATCATTATCAATGGTGGCCCAAACAATGTTATCGACGGTGTAGCTATCGACGTGAATCCGGGTATTTACGAGATGGGCACTCCTGTAATGGCCGCAGGTCACGATAAGGCGTTGTGCGAGGTTAAATTGCCGGAGTTTACGGATGATGTCGAGGCGATCAAGGGCGCTGTCAAGTCTTTCGTGTTCGATACTTGCAAGGCTGAGGCAAACTGGAATATGACGAATTTTGTCAATGACCAGATTGAATTGGTAAAGCGTCAGGTAGGGGATAAGAAAGTTCTGCTGGCCTTGTCTGGAGGTGTCGATAGCTCTGTAGTAGCCGCTTTGCTTTTGAAAGCGATCGGCGATAAATTGGTTTGCGTGCATGTGAATCATGGTTTGATGCGTAAGGGCGAGTCCGAGGATGTCGTTGAGGTCTTCAAGAACCAGTTGAATGCCAATTTGGTGTATGTAGACGCTACAGATCGTTTCTTGAACAAGCTAGCTGACGTGGAAGATCCGGAGCAAAAGCGTAAGATTATCGGTGGTGAGTTTATCCGTGTATTTGAGGAAGAAGCTCGCAAATTAGATGGAATCGATTTCTTGGCTCAAGGAACGATCTATCCGGATATCGTGGAGAGTGGAACGAAGACGGCTAAGATGGTGAAATCCCATCATAACGTAGGCGGTCTGCCGGAAGATTTGCAATTTGAGTTGGTTGAGCCTTTGCGTCAATTATTCAAGGACGAGGTTCGTGCTTGTGGCGTAGAGTTAGGTTTGCCTTATGACATGGTTTATCGCCAGCCGTTCCCCGGACCGGGTTTGGGCGTACGTTGCTTGGGCGCTATCACTCGTGATAGACTGGAAGCGGTACGTGAGTCGGATGCGATCTTACGGGAGGAGTTCAAGAACGCCGGATTGGATAAAAAGGTATGGCAATACTTTACGGTAGTACCCGACTTTAAGTCGGTTGGCGTACGTGATAACGCCCGTTCTTTCGAATGGCCCGTGATTATCCGTGCCGTCAATACGGTAGATGCCATGACCGCTACGATCGAGCCGGTTGATTGGCCTATCTTGATGAAGATTACGGATCGTATTTTGAAAGAGGTGAAGAACGTGAACCGTGTATGCTACGATATGTCTCCGAAACCGAATGCGACAATTGAGTGGGAGTAATTAGGCTTACTTATTAAACAGATATAAAAAGGCCCGGTGATTTATCTGAATCCCGGGCTTTTTATTTATATACGATAGATTCGAAGAACTATTTTAGTTCACGGATCTTGATATTACGGAACCAGATCGGATAGCCATGATCTTGCAGACCGATATAACCTTCTTTAGAAATACCTTCGGTAAAGCCCGGGAAGTTCTTGAATTTACTGTTAGCTACCAAATCATCCCACTCTTTGCTCCATAAAGTATACTCAACAACTTTCTTACCATTTTGGGTATGCGTTACTTTTCCATCTTTTACACGGATTACGATCGTATTCCACTCGCCGGCAGGATTAACTGTTTTCGGATCTGCGGGAAGCATGTCATATAGAGAACCTGCTAAGTGGTTCGCTAATTTGTTGTCGGTTGCGTCCACGTTATCTAGTACCTGTACTTCGGGAGCCGCATAATAAATAGGTTTACCGGGTACTTCGCGTACATAATAGAAGATACCGGAGTTTCCCATCTTGCTCGCTTTCCAGTCTACCGAGAGCTCGAAGTTTTTGAATTTCTTGTTCTGGTAAAGGATATCGCCATTAGCGCCTTGTCCCGGTTTCTTACCTTCGCCGGTAAATACTTTCATGGCATTGTCTTCTATAACCCAGTTTGCGGGCATAGCGGTACCGTTACATTGGCGCCATCCAGAGAAGTCTTTTCCGTTGAATAATAATTCCCAGCCAGCTTTTTTTTCCTTCTTAGTCAATGTATTCGGAGTTTGAGCGAAACAGGGGATAGCCATAGCTATGGCCGAAAGAATCAAGAATGATTTGAACAACTTTTTCATGTTACTTAAATTGTTATTAGATTAGATTTGTTAATATCATTACAAATGTAGCAATTTGCTTAATAACCCTTATGAGGATTAACGTATTTTTAATGGAAATAGGATTATTCTATTGATTTAACACATGAATCGTATGGCAAGCTACTAGCGCAGCCGTTTCCGTACGCAGCCGGCTCTCTCCTAAAGAGATCGGCTCGAAGCCATTCTCTTGAGCCAGCTTGATTTCTTCCGGGCTAAAATCACCTTCCGGTCCGATGAGGATTAAGGCATTCTCTCCCGGCTGATACGTATGTTTTAATAGTGGCTTCTCGCCTTCCTCGCAATGGGCGATAAACTTACGCCCGTCAAAGGGAGTGGCGACAAACTTCTTGAAATCTGTCATTCCTTCTAACGCCGGCAAAGTCGCTTTCTGGGATTGCTTCATGGCACTGACCAATATCTTCTCCAATCGAATCGGCTTGATCTCTTTACGCTCCGAGAAACGACAATTCAAACAGGTGATCGCATTGATCCCTATTTCCGTCGCTTTCTCCACGAACCACTCCATCCGGTCCATGTTTTTGGTAGGAGCTATGGCTATATGGAGATTGAAGTTCCAGAGATCGGGTTGTTTCCAACTCTCTAAGAGGGTCACCTCACAATGTTTGGGATGCGCCCGGCTAATAGCCGCTTTATAAAAAGAGCCTTGCCCATCCGTCAATACTATCTCATCGCCTTCACCTAGACGAAGTACCCGTATACAATGTCCTGCTTCTTCTTCCGGTAATTCCGGCTTGATAGCTATATCTGGTGTATAAAAAATCTGCATGACCATCTAATTTTCAATTCTCAATTTTCAATTACCCAAGGATCATACCAATTATAGTAGCCGATAGCACAGAGACCAAGGCTCCGCCGATCATAGCCGGTACGCCGATACGTGAAATTAATCCTCGTTTTTCCGGGGCTAATACGCCCAATCCGCCTAATAAGATACCGATAGACGATATATTAGCGAATCCACAAAGGATATAAGTAGACATCAAGATCGATTTCTCATACATGAATAATCCGGCATCTTTCCATTGCTGCAATTGGAAATAGGCGACAAATTCGTTCAATATGGTCTTTTGTCCCAATAAAGAACCAACTAACATGATGTCTTGGCTGGGAACCCCGATCAACCACATGAAAGGAGAGGTGATTACGCCCAGTATAAATTGGAAGGTCAAGCCCTGCGCCTTACCGTCCGTAATCTTTACAATCCAGTCGTTCAGTCCGGTATAACGTCCTATCACACCTTCCGTAATATAATTCGCTAACGCTACAAGGGATATGAATACCAATAACATCGCGGCAATATTCGTCATCAACTTTACGCCGGTAACCGTACCCGATGAGATGGCATCTAGAATATTCGAGTTCTCTTTTTCCTTACCGGAGATAGCTACATGGTCCGTGGCTTCTTCCGTCTGCGGACAAAGCATTTTCGCTAAAACGATTGAACCCGGTACTGCCATTACGGAAGCCGAGAGCAAGTGAGTGGCGAATAAAACCTTCGCCGCCGGGTCTGTTCCTCCCAACATACCTATGTAAGTACCCATTACGGAACCGGCGATCGTACCCATTCCGGATACCATGACCAAAAATATCTCCGAACGATTCATCGTCGGCAGGTAATTCTTGATCAACACAGGAGATTCTGTCATTCCCATAAAAATATTACCGGCGGCCACTAATCCCTCCGAGCCGGATATATTCATGAATTTACGCAATACCCACGCAAAGGCACCGACTACTTTCTGGATAATCCCCCAATGGTAAAACATGGAAACCAAGGCGGAGAAGAAAATAACAATCGGTAGCGAATGAAGCAAGAAACTGAATCCTGCCGCTTTAGAGGCATACGGGCCTAATAAGAAAGTAAGACCGGCATCCGTGAAGTCCATCAACTTAACAAATATCTTGCCACATCCTTCCAATAGGATTCCGACGAACGGCACATATAAAACCGCCAAGGCGAATACGATCTGCATGAACAAACCTCCACCTACTAATTTCCAATCGATCCGTTTACGATCATAACTCATCGCATAGGCGATACCTAAAATCGTAATGATCCCAAGCAGACCCCTTAAAAGTGAGACCAGTCCGAATCCTCCTTGTTCTCCAATCATTTGTTTGTGTCCTCCTCTTCTTCTCGACGGCGCAACTCGTCTTTATACATTTTCGCGTATTCGTAATTTTCGTCGGCTATAGCGTCTTCCAATCGCTCGTTTATTTCTTGGATATCCAATAGGCTTAACCATTTCTTTAACTGGGCTTCGTCCTTAATCTCATCCGGTTCTAATTCTAATAAATTGTCATCCTCCTCCGGTTCGTCAGCGGGGATGGACAGGGTGTCTTCCAGTACGACACCGCATTCCTTTACAATCTCCTCGGAAGTAAAGATGTCGCAATTTACCCGAAGCGCTATGGCAATCGCGTCGGAAGTACGAGAGTCCAGCTTTATCGAGCGCTCACCGTCGCTAAACTCTAATTCTGAGTAAAACACACCATCTTCGAATTTGTATATGTAGACTTCCTTAAGAATGACGTTGAAGGCTTGCGCAAAAGTGGCGAATAAGTCGTGTGTTAATGGACGAGGAGGTACGATATGCTCCAAAGCGATCGCTATAGACTGTGCTTCAGCGGTTCCTACGATGATTGGAATTCGCCGTGGACCATTTTCCTCTGCCAAAATTAACGCATAGGCCCCGGATTGAATTTGGCTGTTCGCTAATCCTTGAACCCTTAATTTTATTCTTGTACTCACAGATCTGAAATTTAAAATTGTATACAAAAGCAAAAGTAATATTATTTTCGGGATTATCGCGAATAAATGTGATTAATCACTTTCAGTGTGTTTGGGGTTAAGGGGAAGGATAATGGAAAAACGGCTTCCTTTTCCTATTTCGGACTCTACGGCGATATACCCATCGAAACGTTCGGCTATCACTTTACAAATGGATAGTCCCAAGCCGGTACCTTTGGCGAATTCATCCAGTTTCGTGAAACGATTGAAAACGGCGTCTTGCTTTTCTTTCGGGATACCAATGCCGGTATCTTCTACGAAAATATGTACATGCCGCTCTTCCTCTCGGTATTCATAACCAATCAATATATATCCCTTTTGCGTGAATTTAATAGCGTTGCTAAGAAAGTTGGTAATCACTTGTGTCAACCGAAGCTTATCCGTGAGAATGGATATGCTTTTTTCCGGTATTTGCATACGAAGTTCTACGTTCTCCGGCATTAAAACTTGGAAAGTCTGGTAAATCGTGCTTATTAATTCATTTAGAGAATATTGCTGGAAGGAGAATGACATACGGCCCGATTCGATACGGGAAAGATCTAAGATATCATTGATAAGGTTCAATAACAGATCGCTGTTCGTATTGATTAACTCGGTAAAGTTTTCCCGTTCTTCCTTACTAAGCTCGATGTCTGTGTTCATAAGATTCGAGAATCCGACAATAGCGTTCAATGGAGTCCGTATCTCATGGCTCATATTCGCTAAAAATGCCGATTTCATTTGGTCGGACTCTTTAGCCTTCTCTAAGGCTACTTCCAGTTCCTTGTTCTGTTTTACCAAATTGGCTTGCGCTAATTTCTTATATTTCTGTTCTCTGGAATATAGCTTCCATAATCCCATGGCAACGATATTGATAAAAATGAACGCTACGCAAATGAAAGCGATTAGCTGTTTCTTGTATAGCTCATAAAAAGGGATATTGACTAAACGGGCATAAGAAGGGATCTTCTCGATAGGTATTCCCCATGCTTTTATGGTATGCCATACGAGAATATATTCCTTACTGCTTTCTTTGATCGGAATTTCTACGACAGGGGTCCCTTTCAACACTAACGAAGCCATTTCCGCCTGTTCTCGTGCTTGTATTTCTATGGATGTGAAATAACCTCCGATGTATCGATTCCGTCTTTTAGCCGGATGATATTGAATCGGTTCGTAATGAGCGGAGAAGCTGGGATAATTGACTAATTGATAAAAAGCTTCGGAGGTATGATCGTATTTTATATCTAGATAAGTGCTTTGATCCAGAGTGCCGGACAAATTAAAGAGCAAAGAAGATCCCGGTAAAACTCGGTATGGAAGGGTATTTATTTTTGCGATACAGTTTTTTCCCGGTAGCGACCGCATCTGAGTGCCATTTTGGGTAAGGTCTATGAGCCTCTTTACAAATAGACTGTCATTTGTTCCGATTTTATCTAACTCTAGCCCCCGGATTTTAAGGCGGATTATTTCTATTTCCGGGTGTCCTTGTATTTGTTGCCAAAAGTCATTAAAGGATTTTCTTCCAAGGATTGTCCGGTCGCAAGGAATCTGGATTTGCAATACTCCGAATAATTTATGTATAAATTCTATATTCTTGATGAAGTCTTGTTTGTCGTGTAGTCCGGTAACATTGGGGTACTTCTTTAAAAGCGACCAATTCGGATAATTTACGCCGGCGAAAACAATCGGTATTTCTTTTAGATACGGGTGTCCGCAAGCTAATAAAGAGTAGCAAGCTTGATCATCGTTTACTAATATGATATCGGGTTTAATCTCTTTGATCGAGTCAATATAATTATACATTCGGGCTATTTCGGCACTATCCAGATATTGCTCGCAATCTAGATAGAATGTATGAATCTTCGGGTTTATTTTTTGCTTATTGAATGTTCGTTCCAGCACTTCATTAAAAATCGGGTAGGTATCTTTCTTTTGCTCAAAAGAATGGATAAGCACGACTTTCTTTTCTTCTTTTTCTTGGCAACCTAGGGTTAACAAAGAGACAAGAAATATGGATATAGCAAAAATTAAATATTTATGTGTGTGTTTCATGATTCTTAATAGATAGATCTTTTGCAAAGGTAGAAGTTTTTTTGATTATCAAAGCAAAAAAAAATGGTCATCCGTCACGGACGACCAATCTTCATTGCTAACCTTAAATCTAATACCATGAAAAACACGGTGCAAATATATAGTATTTTATGTTGTACAGCATGATTCCGTGGCGCAAATCCTTGATACGTTAGCTTTATTTTAATAATAGTCCTTCCTGCTAAAGGACCGTTAACAGTTATTGCTTGCTTTTCACGTACTCATCGGCCTTCTCTTTTACCCGATCGGCACGTTTTTGAGTTTCGGGATGGCTTGAGAACATCTGCATAAACTTGGACGATTTAGCTTCTGACTCACTCAGTTGTAACAATTTATTTAATGAGTTAGACATTCCGTACGGATCTCGCCCGTTATCTATACAAAACTGGAAACCGAATTCGTCCGCCTCATACTCTTGTTTCTGGGAATATTGAGCGCCGGCCAAGGCCTGTGCCATGTCTCCCAGTTGAGAGTCGGTCAGTTTGGATACGGTTCCACTTACAGCTCCGGCGGCGTTTTTAGCGGCGGAGGTCAAGTAAGCGTTTTTCATGGCGTCTTTAGAGTCGGAATGAACGACGTGCCCGATCTCATGACCGATAACGGCGAATACCTCGTCATCGTCCATGATTTTCATCAATCCGCCACATACGCGTACACTTCCGTCTCCACAGGCGAAAGCGTTTACATCTACTACATTATATACTTTAAAGTTTAAGTCTAGGCCGGAAACTTTCTTTACATTGGCGGTCAAGCGTTCCAAGCGTTGTCCCATTTCCGTATCCGGACCTGCTACCTCGTTATGAGTGTCCATCCATTGGATGTACTCTTTTGCCATTTTGGCTACATCCTCGTCGGATAGAGTAGCGGCATGCGCTACATCAGTCGCGGCATTAATCACTTTTTTCGTATTAATGGCCTTGCCGCCAATCTTGAATTGGGCGGAAACCGTTAGGCTCACTCCTGCTAAGAAAGCCAAGGACAATAAGATTTTTTTCATGTTTTAAATTAGTTAGTTGTTTGTGATAAATAATTTTCGATCTGTTGAAAAGTAGCGTCTTTCAACAATACTTTTTTCTCTTTGTTTAATAGATATAATGTGGGTATCGCTTTTAAGTCGTAGATCTCGTCGTTTTTAAGCGAAACACTTTTGTCGTATGAGTTGATCCAATCTTTAGGCATGACGGAAACATGCTCTTTCCATGCGTCCAGATCCTCGTCCGGATAAACGGCTAAGATCTTTAGTTTGTTGCTTTTTGAAAATTCATTGATCAAGAAGGACGATTCCATTTGTCTGGTTATTTCTTGACAAGCATGACAGTCCGGATTATAGAAAAATAATAATAGATAATCCGCTTTTATATTGTATAATTTCCCGGTTTTTCCGTTCGCTAATGTGTACGTGAAATCGGTCGCAGGCGTCCCGATTCTGTTTTTTAATGCGAGCTCTAGCAAATGGGCGGGACGTATCTTTTCCACATCGCTTAATGACGAGGATTCGGTAAGATATTCCAATACCGCTATATACATTTCCTCATTCCTTAGGGGGGAGTTCGGGTCGTATAGATATTTCTCCATCATCTCGGAAAAGTACTGAAACATGGCACTGTCTTGTTCTGTTTGTTTCATCATCGCTTTTACGGAAGAAGACATAGCCGCAGGCGAGACATAGTTCATCAAATCTATATAGTTGGATAATGCCTGCTCGGTCACTTGAGGTTCATGGATATAGGTCGTATCCTTGAAGTCGAATTTATCCCAATAATGTTTCACTAAATATTCGGCCCTTTCCACTGGGTCCGTGATTAAGGTGGGGACCGAGACCATTTCAAAGGTGGGTGGCGCTACATTGGATTCCTCCGTTTTTTGATTGCGTTGACCACTGCATGCGTTGACGGTCAACGTCAACAATAAAACATATAGATATTTCATATTCATTCATATATTTATGTTTCAATCCACAAATATATAGTATTTTTTTTATCTTTGTTAAATTAAAACAGCAAAAGGTAGAATATCATGGATTTTCGATTAAAAGTATTTCATAGCGTAGCTTGTAACTTAAGCTTCACGAAAGCGTCCCGGGAATTGTTCATTAGCCAACCCGCTATTAGCAAGCATATCCATGAGTTGGAGGTTCAGTATAAGACGCCTCTCTTTGAACGAACAGGTAGCCAGATCCGTTTAACTCGTGCGGGCGAGTTGTTGTTTTCGCATACCCATTCCTTATTGGCTTCGTATCGTCAATTGGATTTCGAGATGAATCTGTTGACAAATAATTTTCTGGGGGATTTACATTTAGGTGCCAGTACGACAATATCCCAATATGTTCTTCCGCCCGTGCTTGCTTTATTCATTAAGATGTTTCCGGATATACATGTATCTGTATTGAATGGGAATAGCCGGGATATAGAGTTGGCTTTGCGAGATGGAAAAATAACGTTAGGATTGGTGGAAGGGACTACCCGTCAAAATACGATGCATTATATACCTTTTATGAAGGATGAGTTAGTGGTTGTCACTCATGTAGGGTCTAAGTTGGCTGCTTATGACGAACTGACGTTGGAACAACTTTGTGCTTTGCCCGTAGTACTTCGTGAAAACGGCTCCGGTACGCTTGAGGTCTTGGAGGGGACCTTGGCAAAACACCAGATCAAACTGTCGCAATTGAACGTATTATTGCAGCTAGGTAGTACGGAGAGTATCAAATTATTCTTGGAAAATTCCGATGCTTTGGGAATTCTTTCTATTCGGGCGGTGACACGTGAGCTGATGGCTGGACGTTTGAAAGTGATCGATATTGAGGGCTTTAAGGCCGAACGGACTTTCTCCTTTGTGGAGCCGCAGGGACAGAACAGCGGTATGGAAGAAAGTTTCATGCGTTTTGCCAGTCAACATTGGCAATAACTTTAGGTTATTCGCTATAAAAACTTGTGAAGTAAGGGATCGGATGAAAATATGTACTTTCGCGAACGAAATCAAATAATGATATGTTGTACTAAATAAATCAATAATTATGTTTAGTGAAAAACGAGGTAACGTATTACATGGTGTCTTGCTGATAGCCCTTTTCTCTTGTTCCGCATTCTATATCGCGGAGTTCCAGTTTATTAAACAATTGTCATTCAGTCCGCTGATTGTCGGTATTATTTTAGGTATGTTGTACGCCAACAGCCTAAGAAACCATTTGCCGGAGACGTGGGTTCCGGGTATCCTGTTTTGTACTAAGCAAGTGCTTCGTGCGGGTATCGTACTATATGGGTTTAAGCTGACCTTCCAGAGCGTGATTGCGATCGGCCTTCCGGCAATCCTGATCGATATGGTGATCGTGGTGCTTACCATCTTGATCGGTGTTTGGGTGGGGCGATTGATGAAAATGGATAAAGACCTTGCTTTACTGACCGCCACGGGTAGCGCTATTTGCGGGGCTGCCGCGGTATTGGGCGCTGAACCGGTCGTGAAGTGCGAGGCTCATAAGACGGCGGTTGCCGTATCGACAGTCGTGATTTTCGGTACGCTTTCTATGTTTATTTATCCGGTGATGTACCGTGCGGGTATTCTTGATTTAGACCCGGAGCAAATGGGACTTTATACGGGTGCGACCTTGCATGAGGTAGCTCATGTGGTAGGAGCCGGTAACGCTATGGGAAAGGAAATTTCGGATGCGGCTATTATCGTGAAAATGATTCGTGTGATGATGTTAGCTCCTGTGCTAGTGGTCATGAGTTTCATGTTGGCTCGAACCGCCGTGAAGTCCGTGGTTAACGGGGGGAGGAATGGCGGAGGCGTTGCCCCTTCTCGTGGTAAGATCACTATTCCTTGGTTTGCGTTTGGTTTCTTGGCCGTGATTGGTTTCAATTCGCTCGACTTGCTTCCTCATGCGGTTGTAGATGGGATCAATCAGGTAGATACATTCATGCTGACAATGGCCATGACTGCTCTTGGTACGGAGACTAGTATCGAGAAATTTAAGAAAGCTGGCGCTAAGCCCTTTGTTTTGGCCGCTATTTTATATGTTTGGTTACTAGCTGGTGGTTATTTGTTGGCGAAATATGTGCCTCAACTTGCATAAGATCGTATTTTCCTCTATTTTTGTGATCTTAAATAGGTCGTTGTGGATAAGATGAGTCTTTTATCCATACCGTGAAATATAAAAAGATGGCATCAAAGATTACAAAAGGTATCCTTATTTCTTGTTGGATAGTATACCTCGCTATATTAGGGGCGGTGGTAATGGTGTTTATGGCGATAGCGAATGGTTCAATTGGTTATATGCCTCCGGTGGAACAATTGGAGAACCCGATTGATAAATATGCTTCCCAAGTTATCTCCTCGGACGGAAAGGCGTTGGGAGCCTATGCGCATAGCAAAGACAATCGTATTTACGTGAATTATGAGGATCTTTCGCCGGATTTGGTGAAAGCCTTGATCGCTACCGAGGATATCCGGTTCGCCGAACATAGCGGTATCGATGCGCAGGGTTTGTTTCGTGCCATCGTGAAGCGGGGTATCTTGATGCAAAAAAGCGGTGGTGGCGGTAGTACCATTACCCAGCAATTAGCGAAGCAATTATTCTCGCCGAGTGCCGATAATATGATGGAACGTCTTTTCCAGAAACCGATCGAATGGGTGATCGCGGTTCAATTGGAACGTTATTACACAAAGGAAGAGATTATAAATATGTATCTGAATAAGTTTGACTTCTTGTACAATGCCGTGGGAATCCAATCCGCATCTCGTGTGTATTTCGGGAAGACCCCTAAAACCTTGAAGATCGAGGAAGCCGCCACGTTGGTAGGCATGTGCAAGAACCCTTCTTATTTCAATCCGGTTCGCCATAACAAGCGTACCATCGGCCGTCGTAATACGGTTTTGGAGCAGATGGAAAAGGCCGGGTACATAACCAAGGCGGAATGTGATTCGTTGAAGGCTTTACCCTTGGTCGTACATTTTACCCGTATGGACCATAAAGACGGTTTGGCTCCTTACTTCCGTGAATACCTTCGTCTGACAATGACCGCGAAGAAACCGGAGCGTAAGGATTACGCCTCTTGGCAATCTCAGAAATTCAGTGAGGACTCATTATCTTGGGCGACGAATCCATTATATGGATGGTGTAACAAAAATAAAAAAGCCGACGGAGAATACTATAATCTTTATACGGATGGCTTGAAAATCTATACGAGTATCGATTCCCGTATGCAGAAATATGCGGAAGACGCTGTCCGTGAACATATGAGTAAAGATCTTCAACCGGCTTTCTTCCGGGAAAAGAAGGGACGTAGCTATGCTCCGTTCTCAAGAGACGTAAGTGTCGGTCAAGTAGACACGATGTTGATGCGTGCGATGCACCAGACAGATCGTTACCGGGCGATGAAGAAGAGTGGAATGGCTGAGGCCGATATGCGCAAGGAGTTTGAGAAGCCTGTCGATATGCGTGTGTTTAGTTGGGATGGTCCGATCGATACGATCATGTCTCCCTTGGATTCGATTCGTTATCATAAGAGTTTCTTGCGTACGGCGTTTATGTCGATGGACCCTCGCACCGGGCAGGTCAAGGCATATGTAGGTGGTATTGACTATAATGACTTCCAATATGATATGGTGAATGGCGGTCGCCGTCAGATCGGTTCTACCATGAAACCGTTCCTTTATTCGTTGGCGATGATCGAGGGGATCAGCCCTTGCGACCAGATGCTACATGTGCAGCAGCAGTTGATGGACGAGAACGGCCGTTTGTGGGTTCCCCGTAACGCCAGCGCGAAGCGAATCGGCGAGATGGTTACGATCAAGTGGGGATTACAGAACTCGGATAACTGGGTAACCGCTTATCTGATGAGCCAGCTCTCACCTTATACGTTTGTTCGTTTGCTTCATTCTTTCGGTTTGAAGAATCATATCGATCCGGTTATCTCGGTCTGTCTGGGTACTCCGGATGTATCGGTGGGTGAGATGGTCGGAGCCTATACGGTATTTGCCAACAAGGGCATCCGGGTAGAACCTTTATTCGTGACCCGTATAGAAGATTCATATGGAAATACAATTGCGAACTTTACCCCACAGATGAGTGAGGTGCTGACGGAAGATGCTTCCTATAAGATGCTACATATGTTGAAAAGCGTAATCGACGGTGGTACCGGAGGACGTGTACGTTTCCGCTACGGTATCAAGGCGGAGATGGGTGGTAAGACCGGAACGACCCAGAATAACTCCGACGGTTGGTTCATGGGATTTACGCCTAGCTTGGTTTCCGGCTGCTGGGTAGGCGGCGAGGACCGTTCCATCCATTTCGACCGCTTGGCGGAAGGGCAGGGAGCGAGTATGGCGTTACCGATTTACGCCCTTTATATGCAAAAGGTTTATAAAGATAAAACGTTAGGCTACTCGGAAGACGAGACTTTCGAGATCCCCGAGAAATACGCGAACCCATGTAGCGAAGGAGGGGAGGAAGATAGCCCTACGACTCCACCGGATACAGGAGGTATCGATAAGATGTTTGAGTGATAATAATCAGACTATTACAGTTTTTTTAATTCCCCGTAAGGAAAACTTTTGTTTCCCTATAGCAAAACAAAAGTTTCTTCAGCAGGAAACTTTTGTTTCTTCCAATAGAAACTGCAGTTATCTTTATGGAAAACAGAAAGCGCTACTGATCCTTTTTCCCAAATCCTTTGTTATACTAAGAATTAATGGTTAGATTTGTGACTGTTAATCTTAATAAAGGAGGAGCTATATGGACCGTAGTAAAATGATTTCTCAGTTGGAAGACCCGTCTGAAGTCTTTGATTTTCTTGTGATCGGAGGAGGAGCTACCGGCATAGGTATCGCTCTGGATGCTTCGACAAGAGGATATAGAGTCGCCTTATTCGAACAATCGGACTTTACGAAAGGAACTTCCAGCCGTAGTACGAAGTTGGTCCATGGCGGTGTCCGTTATTTGGCGCAAGGAGATGTCTCCTTGGTTCTGGAAGCTTTGCGCGAACGAGGCCTGCTACGCCAGAACGCTCCCCATTTGGTAAAAGATCAAACCTTCTTAATCCCTTGTTATCGTTGGTGGGAAGGCCCGTTTTATACGATAGGCCTGATCCTATATGATGTGATGGCCGGAAAATTAGGTCTGGGACGTTCGGTTTGTATCGGCCCGAAACGGGCGCTTCGTACCATTCCGATGCTTCGTCCGAAAGGGATGACCGCCGGGGTGCTTTATCACGACGGCCAGTTCGATGATTCCCGCCTTGCGATTAATATGGTCCGCAGCTCTATCGACGCCGGTGCTTGTATCTTGAACTACGCGAAAGTCATAGGGCTTCTGAAGGACGGTGACCACAAAGTATCCGGCGTTACGGTTCGAGATGAGGAGACCGGTACGGTTTATCAAGTAAGATCCCGTTGCGTGATCAACGCTACTGGTGTCTTCGCCGATGAGATCTTGCAAATGGACGAGCCGGGTAAACGCCCGACCGTTCGCCCCAGTCAAGGCGTCCATTTGGTATTGGATTCCTCTTTCTTGCAAAGTGATTGCGCCATTATGATTCCTAAGACATCGGATGGACGTGTGTTGTTCGCCGTACCTTGGCATGATAAAGTCGTGGTAGGGACAACGGATACCTTGATGGAATCGCCGGAAAAAGAGCCGGTAGCCTTAGAGAAAGAAATCCAATTTATACTCGATACGGCCGCTAACTATTTGACCCGGCCACCCAAGCGAAGCGATGTCTTATCTGTGTTCGCGGGGCTTCGTCCGCTCGCCGCTCCCCGTAGCGAAGGTAAAAAGACAAAAGAGATATCACGTAGCCATAAATTGATCCGGGAGAAATCCGGCTTGATCACCATTATCGGAGGCAAATGGACAACCTACCGGAAAATGGCTCAAGATACCCTAGACCTAGCGATACGTTACATGCATATTCCTACAAAAGACTGTATTACCGAGCGTTACCAAATCCATGGTAGCCGGAAGAATCCGGATTTCTCCGATCCTTTATACGTATATGGTACGGATGCCGACGAAATCCGTAACTTAGTGGCCTCTTCCCCCGCCATGGCGGAGAAGTTGCATCCGGACTATGCCTATACGGTAGGAGAGGTAACTTGGCTGGTCCGTAATGAGATGCCTCGTACTTTGGAGGATGTATTGGCACGCCGTTTGCGTATCTTATTCTTAGACGCACGGGCGGCGATGGCGATGGCTCCTAAAGTAGCGGGGATTCTGGCTACGGAATGGGGGAAGGACGAGACTTGGACCTCTGCTCAGGTAAAGGCGTTTAATGAGGTTGCCTCGAATTATATACTGAATTGACAAATTGATAAACGATACTAATATAGAAGGATATGAATTTTCGAAATAAATATGTGTTGGCGATCGATCAGGGAACCACTAGCTCCCGGGCTATACTGTTTAATCATCAAGGAACTATTATTACGTTGGCTCAGAAGCCATTCCAACAGTATTTCCCGAAACCGGGCTGGGTAGAGCACGACCCGAATGAGATTTGGTACACCCAATCGTCTGTCATCAAGGAGGCGATGGCAAAAGCGGATGTCACGGATAGCCATATCGCCTGTATCGGAATCGCTAACCAACGGGAGACTACCATCATCTGGGACCGGGAGACTGGCTTTCCCGTATACAACGCGATCGTATGGCAGGATCGCCGTACGGCGGATTATTGCGAGGAACTTAAATCGCAAGGTTGGGCGGAACGTATCCAGCAGAAGACCGGATTGGTGATCGACGCTTATTTCTCCGCCACGAAGATAAAATGGATATTGGATAACGTAAAGGGTATCCGGGAGCGTGCGGAGCGGGGAGAGCTATGCTTCGGTACGGTAGATACTTGGCTGGTTTGGAAACTTACCCGGGGCGCTCAATTCATTACGGATGTGACGAACGCTTCCCGTACCATGCTTTTCAATATCCGTACTTTGAGATGGGACCAAGAGTTATTGGACTTGTTTACGATACCTGCCTCGATGTTACCGCAAGTGAAAGCCTGTAGCGAGGTTTACTGCGAGACATCAACCCCTATTTTTAAGAAAGGCATCCCGGTATCCGGTATGGCCGGCGACCAACAGGCGGCTCTGTTCGGTCAGCTCTGCGTAGAGGATGGTATGATCAAGACAACCTACGGAACCGGCTGCTTTATGATCCTGAATACCGGCAAGGAACCCGTTCTTTCCCAGAATAACCTATTGACAACGATCGCGTGGAAATTAGGGGATCAGACGACCTATGCGCTGGAAGGTAGTGTCTTTGTGGGAGGTGCCGTCGTTCAATGGTTGAGGGATGGGATCGGCTTGATTCCGAATGCCTCGATTACGGAGCAAATGGCGAAATCCGTCAGTGATAATGGGGGTGTTTATTTTGTGCCGGCGTTAACGGGTTTGGGTGCGCCGTATTGGGATCAATACGCACGTGGCGCTATTATCGGGATTACCCGCGGAACTACGGCGGCTCATTTAACCCGTGCGGCTTTGGAGGGCATCTGCTATCAAGTATATGATGTATTGATGGCCATGGAAAACGATATTCACGCCAAGCCGAAAGAGATTCGGGTAGATGGCGGTGCTATCGCTAATAACTTCTTGATGCAATTCCAGTCCGATATCTGCCGCTGTCCGGTCGTACGTCCGAATGTATTGGAGACGACTGCTTTGGGAGCCGCTTATTTGGCGGGCTTGGCGATCGGCTATTGGAAGGATATCGATGAACTGAAAGAACAATGGTGCTTGGATAAGGTCTTTAACCCACAAATGAAAGAGGATACTGCCCGTAAATTATTGAACGAATGGCATAAGGCGGTGGGGCGTTCTCAGAATTGGGCTGAATAATGAAAATCATCTTATAGGCAGATTAACAAGTTAACAAATTCTTAAATTATTATCTTATGTCTCCATTTTTAGCGGAATTATTAGGGACTATGCTCTTGATCCTGATGGGAGGAGGAGTTGTAGTGAATGTCTGTTTGTCGAAAACAAAAGGCAATGGAGCGGGCTGGATAGCGATAACGACCGCTTGGGCTTTAGGCGTATTTATCGGTGTTGTGGTAGCCGGCCCTTATAGTGGCGCACATTTGAATCCGGCGGTATCGATCGGCTTGGCGATCGGAGGGACTTTCCCTTGGTGTGATGTATGTACTTATATAGCCGGGCAAATGATAGGTGCCGCTTTGGGCGCTTTATTGGTCTGGCTGGTTTATAAGGATCACTTCAACGCTACGGATGATCCGGATGCGGAATTAGGCGTATTCTGTACGAGTCCTGCTATCAAAGATTATCCAATTAATTTCTTAGGTGAGATGATCGGTACGTTCGCCTTGATGTTTGTCGTATTTTTTATAACGGACGGAGAACTAACCTACGAAAGCAATAGTACCTTGCCGATAGGTTTAGGTTCGGTAGGTGCCATTCCGGTAGCGTTTACGGTCTGGGTAATCGGCCTTTCCTTAGGTGGAACTACCGGTTATGCGATTAACCCTGCCCGTGATTTAGCTCCCCGGTTCATACACTTTATTTTGCCGATCAAGGGAAAAGGCAGCAGCCATTGGGAGTATGCTTGGGTACCTGTTTTAGGGCCGATAGCTGGGGCCGCTATTGCCGGTATGCTCTATTATGTATTGAAATAATCTCTTGTATCATCCGGATCACTTTCGGAACCGCCGCCTTTACCTCGGGTGTCAGATCCATTCCGACCTCGTTGATATTGAGGGCGGAGATGACAATGAGATGGGTTTCCGGGAGATCGTCGGTTAGGATCATGGCGTCGATCATATCTTTTAGACCGATCTCGTGGGCGCTCATGAGCGGGGGAAAGTCGGTGGCGTAACGAGGTTGGATCAGACGGACGGTGCCCGGAGGGTTATTATCCAGCGTGGCATCGATCATGATGATACGGTCATATCCTTGCAGCCAACTTAATAAATGAAGCCCTCCCGTGCCCCCGTCCATCAAATGGACGTGAGCCGGGAGCTTCTCGTTTTCTAAAGCCTTGATAACGTGTATGCCTACACCTTCGTCTTTCAGCAATAAATTGCCTACTCCTAATACTAATGTTTCCTTCTCCGCTTTCATCCTTTTTTAGCGATCTTAGTGATAGTCTCGGCAGTCTCGGTTACCTCTTCCTTGTCCGCTATGTCTTCCTCGATAAACTTCCAGCCACCGATGATGGACGAAGTCTCGCCACGTTGCTCGATATAGTCATGATAAAATACCAGATAAATATGAACGATAGCGAAAAGGATGAAGAACCACATCAGGAAATGATGAATCTGGCGAGCCATCAAATCCCCACCCATCAAGGGAACCGTCCACGCGAACAGTTGCGGGAAGAAGGACTGGCTCATCTTTGCGTACAGGCCGAAACCCGTGATGCTTTGCAACAAGAACGCCCAGAACGTACCGAAATAGATCAAGCTGGCCAAGGCGTTATGCCCGATACTGTCTACCGGTTTGTTCTTGATCATCAGGATATCTACCTTGATCACCTCCAATACCTCTTTCCATTGGGATTTCTTTAAAGGGATGAAGTTATTCCATCTGGCATAACGATTCCCGACGAATCCCCAATAAAGCCGGAATACGAAATTGAAGAAGAATACGAACGCTGTTACGAAATGGATAAACCGAACCACGCCGAACCAATAGCTGAAATAAGCCTCCGAAGCGGACATGATCGCGGGAGGATCGGCGATGATAAAGCCTGTCACGCAGAGTATGACGATACAGAGCGCATTCACCCAATGATAGATACGTACGGGTAATTCCCATACATACACTTCTCTTAAACGTTTCTTACGACTCTTCATGGCTCTATTGTTTTTTAGAATGTATCAACTTGGTGCACATATTTTCCTTCCTCGTCATACAGATGCACGGCACAAGCCAGACAAGGATCGAAAGAGTGGATCGTCCGAAGAATCTCTAAGGGTTGCTTCGGATCGTATATCGGCGTACCGATCAAAGCGGACTCGTAGGCGGACAATACGCCGTTCTCATCCCTCGGTGAGGCGTTCCAAGTAGTAGGCACTACCATCTGGTAGTTCTTTACCCGGTTCTTGTCGATCACGATGAAATGGGCTAATGCTCCACGGGGAGCTTCGGCCAATCCTACGCCTTGCTCATGATCGGGCCAGTTCTCCCGTTCCCATTCGGCACTGTTTGCCATCCGGGAATCCCCGTTCTCTAGGTTCTTGATCAATTGGTTGAAAAACTCAAGGGCCCAGTCTGCTGCCATTTTACATTCCAATCCACGAGCAGCGGTGCGTCCTAGGGTAGAGAATAAAGCATCTACCGGCAAGTCGAGCTGACGTAAAGTCTCGTCTACGATACTCTTTTGGGGTTCCTTCCCTGCGGCGTAAGCTACGATCAAACGGGCTAACGGACCCACTTCCATTGGTTCCTGTTTCCACCGTGGTGTCTTGATCCAACTATATTTATCCTCTACGTCCAATAACTTATAGGGGGGACGAGGGCCGGTATATTCCAGATGGGTCTCTCCCTCGTAGGGATGCAAACCGGCTTTGTCTCCTTGCGTGTATTTATACCATGAATGATAAATGTACTCCTTGATTTCCTCCGGGGAGTTAGCGTCTACGGGATGTACCTTACTTAGGTCACGATCCAAAACAATTCCTCTGGGGATCTTATAACTTTCCACTTCCCCGAGATCGAACATCGGATAGTCTCCGTAAGACAAATAGTTTCGTACTCCTCCGCCAATCTTACTCCATTTGTCTTTATAAACGTTGGCGATCATCAATAAATCCGGGATATAAACTTGATTGATGAATGTTTTCGCCTCCTCTAGTTTCTGCTTTACCAGAGCGAGTCGATCTGCGTTGATCGCATTGGCCTCATTTAAGTCGATGCTGCAAGGCATACCGCCTACGATATAGTTTGGATGCGGATTCTTGCCCCCGAACACGGCGTGTACCTTGACGACCTCTTTCTGCCATTCCAATGCGTCCAGATAATGGACGGTAGCGATAAGGTTCTGTTCCGGCGTAAGTTTATAGTCCGGATGTCCCCAATACCCATTGGCGAATATACCAAGCTGCCCGCTGGCAACGAACTTCTTTAGCCGTTGTTGTGTGGCGGTGAAATACCCCTCGGTATTCTTTGCCCATGGAGAAAGTTGCTGGGCAAGTAAAGCGGCGGCTTTCGGATCGGCTTTTAAGGCGGATACCACATCTACCCAATCCAATGCATGCAATTGATAGAAATGCACCGTATGGTCATGCATATACAATACGGCTTGCATGATATTACGAACCATACTGGCGTTGGGAGGGATCACGATACCCCGTGCGTTCTCGACCGCCCGTACCGAGGCAAGCGAGTGGATGGAAGTACATACGCCGCAAACACGGCCTACGAAAGCCCATACATCCCGGGGATCCCGGTCTTTTACGATATTCTCGATGCCCCGCACCATGGTACCCGAGCTATAGGCGTTCTTGATAGTGCCACCTTCTATTTCAGCCTCTACCCGCAGGTGGCCTTCTATACGGGTAATGGGGTCTATGACAATTCTTTCTGACATGATAGTAGTGTTTTATTAGATCGTAGATTTACTTTCCGGCTCATCATTGTCGATAAGCTCTTTTTTCCGTATGTTAGTCGCTACGGCATGTACGGCGATACCGGCGGCGGTAGCGGCTCCAAGAGCCAGACCGATCTGATCCGCCGTGGCCTCGATACCGAATCCGTGTATATCGGGCATACGTTTATAGAACGGGCTGTTGTCCCAGAAATTCTCCTCGCTGCAACCTAAACAGGGGTGACCGCTTTGGATTGGGTAACTGGTGCCCTCGTTCCATTTGATGATACCGCACGAGTTATAGGTGCTTGGACCTTTGCATCCCACTTTATACAGGCAGTAGCCATGCTTGGCGTTCTCATCGTCGAAGCTCTCCACGAACAAACCGGCGTCGAAATTCGCACGGCGGTAGCACGTATCATGTACCCGGCGGGAGTAGAACATCTTCGGACGGCCCAATCCATCCAATTGTGGCATACGATCGAAGGTCAACATATAGATAATGACACCCGCCATCACGTCGGCGATCGGAGGACAGCCTTGTACATTAATAATAGGTTTACCTTTGATGACTTTATGGATACCTTTAGCGCCGGTAGGATTCGGGTTCGCCGCTTGCACGCAACCGGCGGAAGCGCAGTTGCCCCAAGCGATGATCGCTTTAGCTCCTGCGGCGGCCTCTTCGGTGATCTGCAAGGCACTCTTGCCGCCTACGCAACAATAAGCCTCGTCTTTTGTAGGTAACGATCCCTCGATCATCAGCAGATAATTGCCGTAATATTTTTTCATGGTCTCTTCCTTAGCGGCCTCGGCCTGTTCGCCGGCGGCGGCCATCAGCGTCTCGGTATAGTCTAGGGAAATCTTGTCTAACAACAAGGTAGCCACGATCGGGTGGGCGGCACGGATAAACGATTCGGTACAACAGGTACATTCCTGTAGGTGTAGCCAGATGATCGGAAGGCGGGGTTTCGTCTCCAAGGCATTTACTACCTGTGCCACTCCCGAAGCCTCCAATCCCATCAGGGCGGCCATGGTGGTACAGAACTTCAGGAAGTCCCGGCGGGAGATGCCTTTCTGACGGCACTCTTCGTAAACGGACGGTCTTTTATTTTCCATATCTCAGCAATTAAGTATTCTAACAAATACGGGGGAGTTGCTCCCCGCTTAGCATATCGATGATCCGGTAGTTACCGTATAATGTCTTCATCTTGACCCGGGCTTGCTCTCCGCTTTGCTTGGTGATACGGCCGATAACGGTCGCTTGCCTGCCCTCCTCAAAACGTCTCATAAGGGGTAACGCTTGTTCCGCAAGGCTTTCCGGCAGGATCACAAGAACCAATCCTTCGTTCGCTATATAAAGTGGGTCTAATCCTAGCATCTCGGATGCGGCACGTACCGCTTCCGGAATAGGCAGGGCGTCTTCGTCCAGCAGGATATCCACACCAGCGTCTTGGGCGATCTCGTTGAGGGTTCCGCTTACGCCACCTCGGGTGGGGTCACGTAAGACATGTACCTCTCCTATAGTATGTAACAGCTCAGAAATCAGAATGTTTAGCGAAGCGGTATCACTTTTTAGATCCGTCTCGAATCCCAAGCTTTCCCGTGCGGAAAGGATCGTGATACCATGTAGACCAATCGGGCCGCTACAAATGACGACATCGCCGGGAGTCGCTTGGTCTGGGGCGATTCGTATGCCCGGAGGGACGATCCCGATCCCACTGGTGTTGATAAACAATTTATCGCATTTGCCCCGTTCCACCACTTTTGTGTCTCCTGCTACGATCTGTACGCCGGCACGCTCCGCCGCACGTTTCATGGATTGTACGATACGCTGAAGATCTGCTAGAGGCAAGCCCTCTTCCAGTATAAACCCGGCGGTCAGATACAAAGGACGGGCACCACAACAAGCCAAATCGTTAACGGTCCCGTTGATCGCCAGATCACCGATATCTCCTCCGGGGAAAAAGATCGGGTCTACCACGAAGGAGTCGGTAGAGTAGGCCAGTCGCCCTTCTTCCATAGGGAACACGCATCCGTCATGATCCTGCTCCAATAATGGGTTCCGGAAAGCCGGATAAAATACTTGGCTGATCAGTTGGTGTGTCATGCGTCCTCCCCCTCCGTGCGCTAGTAACACACGGTCTGAGTCGGTAAAAGGAATCGGGCAATTCAAGTGTATATCCATATCTTTCTATTTATATCTATAATAAGCGGCACAAACCCCTTCCGAGGAGACCATCGGGGCTCCCAGCGGATGGGTGGGATGGCAGGCCTTCCCGAAATGGGGACAGTCCGAGGGTTGTCTCAAACCTCTCATAATCAGACCGGCGATGCATTCGGATGCGATCTGGTTTTCTTCCGGACACAATTGAAATCTCATTCGGGAGGAATATCTTTTATATTCGGATCGAAGTTGAAGCCCGCTGGAGGGGATGATTCCGATGCCCCGCCAGTCTTGGTCGCAAGGTTCCAACATCTCGTCTATAAGTTGGCGGGCGGCGGCATTCCCTTGCTCGGGAACGGCCCGTTTGTAAGCGTTCTCTACCTCATAACTTCCGGCTTCCAACTGGGAGACACAGCGGTAGATACCATATAATAGATCTACCGGCTCGAATCCGGTGACGACCATCGGGATTTTATAGTGGGCGGCTAATCGGTGATAGGCCCTGTTGCCTGTGATGGCGCAGACATGTCCGGCTGTCAGGAAGCCATTCACTTTGCTTTCCGGATCTGATAAGATAGTCTCGATAGCGGGTGGTACCGTGAATAAGGAAGTCAATATGGAAAAGTTCGGAAGTCCTCGGCGTATGGCCTCTTTCAAAGCCATGAGGTGGACAGGTGCGGTCGTCTCAAAACCAATCGCGAAGAATACGATTTCCTTATCCGGGTTCTCCTTGGCGAGTGATAGGGCATCCAAGGGCGTATATAGCATACGGATATCCGCTCCTCTCGCTTTTACGCTCAATAAATCCTCCTTACTTCCCGGAACTCGCATCATATCCCCGAAAGAGGCTAAGATCACATTCGGCTGTGTCGCCAACTTCAAGGCGTAGTCGATTGTCTCGACCGGTGTTACACAGACCGGGCAACCCGGCCCATGGAGCAGTTGAAGATCCGGCGGCAACATCTCTTCCAGCCGATAACGGGCGATAGCATGTGTTTGCCCGCCACAAATCTCCATGATATACCAAGGTCGTGTCACCTTTTTGCGGATGGCCTCCAGAAGAGTTTGTACCTTCTCGTTGCTTCTATATTCGTCTACGAAACGCACTTTTGTAATTCTTTAAGGTCTTTCAGTGTTTCCTCCGCTTCTTTCTCATCTACAACAGATATAGCGATCCCTGCGTGAGCGAGGATATAATCCCCCTGTTTCACATCCACCCATTCAATACATATATTCTTTAGGATGCCTCCGAAATCAACTTTAGCCATGGTCATTTCGGGGATGCTTCGATCGATTGAGATAATCTTTCCGGGTACCGCTAAACACATATCGTTTCAATTTATTTAATAACCTCAAAGATACTTAATATGTTTAAGAGGGAAAGATAAAATTGATAAATATTATTTATAAGATGATGGATAATATCTCTTTAGTAAATACGATAGTCGATTCGTGTCTGATTAGACATTTATTTGTATATTTGTGCTATGGCGAAGAATAAAGTATATGCGTTGATTATTCAAGGCTTGGTTCAAGGGGTTGGTTTTCGCCCTTTTATCTACCGGATCGCTAAAGATCTGGGGATGAAAGGTTGTGTGGAGAATATGAATAATGGAGTACGTATATTGGTTGCCGCTACTCCGGATGATCGGGATTTGCTGATAAGTCGTATACGGACCGAGCATCCTCGTGTCGCTTATATCCATCGGATCTCCTATACATCTATGGAAATGGATGAAGATGATTTTGACGATTTTACGATTACGCCCAGCCATTCAGAATCGGATGAGGTCACGCAGGTCTCCCCGGATATCGCTGTTTGTGCGGATTGTATGCGAGACCGGACTACGCAACCCCATCGAATCGGATATCCTTTTATTAATTGTACGCATTGTGGCCCTCGTTTCTCTATTATCCGGGACCTTCCTTACGACCGTTCGCAGACAACGATGGGCGGTTTCCTTATGTGTCCCGATTGTGAGAAAGAATATACGAATGTTATCGATCGCCGTTTCCATGCCCAACCGGTCGCTTGCAATCATTGTGGCCCGACTTATTACGCGACTTATAACGAGGAGACTTATATCGATTATGAGACCTTATTGAAACTTACCTCTCGTCTATTGCTTGGTGGAGAGGTTATTGCGGCTAAAGGAATCGGAGGCTATCATTTGATTTGTGATGCCTCGAACGAGAGAGCGGTTGCCCGTCTGCGAGAGATAAAGCAGCGGAATACCAAACCATTCGCTGTTATGTTCCGTGATTTGGAACATTTGCAGGTCTATACGGCTACGGAACCGATGGAGGAGCGATGCCTCGTCTCTTGGCGCCGTCCGATCGTGCTGCTGAGGCAACGGAGCCGGTTAGCTTCCGGAATCAATCCGGGCATGCATACGCTAGGATGTATGTTGTCTTATATGCCGATTCATTACGATTGGTTTGCTCGTACAGGGATACCTGCGTTGGTAATGACCAGCGGGAATCTAAGCGATTTGCCAATAGCGATCACCCCGGAGGATGCGGAGGCGCAATTAGCGGGAAAGGTAGCGATCCTCTTGCATCATAATCGCCCGATCCATAACCGGGTAGATGATTCTGTGTTGCAGGTCTGCGGAGGACAACCCTGCTTGATCCGTCGTTCCCGAGGCTATGTGCCGGAACCCTTTTTCACGGATACAAATGTGGAAGGGATCATGGCTTTCGGTGCGGAGAAAGTGAACACGTTCGCTTTGGGAAAAGGAGAGACGATCCTGCAAAGTCAATATATTGGCGACTTAAAGAACTGGGAGACTTTCCGGTTCTATACGGAATCTATGGAGCGGTTTCGTCATTTGTTTCGTTTCAATCTCCAGCGATTGGTTTGTGACCTGCATCCGGATTATCTTTCCAGCCAAGAGGCGGAACGTATCTCGAAATCTCTTTCCTTACCTTTATTAAAGGTACAACATCATCATGCTCATGCCGCTGCTTGTATGTTGGAGCATGGATTGAATGAGCCGGTTCTCGCTATCGTGATGGATGGGACAGGTCTGGGTGATGATGGTAAGGTTTGGGGAGGCGAGTTCTTCTTTTGTGACCGAGCGAAATACCGTCGCCTTTCCCATTTTGAGTATGTCCCGTTACCGGGAGGCGACAAGGCGGCTGAGGAGCCATGGCGAATGGTTGTCGCCTATTTGTGGCATTATTTCAAGGACGAACCGTCGGGTATTCCTTATCCGGCCGATTTCGTGGAACGCATAGGCACGGAAAGGATCGCTATGCTTGAACGAATGATGGAGAAAGGTGTGAATACACCCTATACATCCAGCGCTGGCCGGCTGTTTGATGCGGTAGCTTCTTTATTGGGGATTTGCGATGTCTCCAGCCACCAAGCGGAGGCTCCGGTCTTATTGGAGCAGGCGGCGATGGGAGAGAGGAACGCTTATGCGTATCCAGTCTCGGCGGAGGGAGAGGAAATCTCTTTTTATTCTTTGTTTGAGGCATTATTGCATGATAAGACGAACGAGGTCCCGGTGAGCTTGATATCCGCCCGTTTCCATACGACATTGGCTTCCTTGTTTGTGCAGAAAGCCCGCTTGTTGATTAAACGGACGAAAGCGACACAAGTGGTTATCTCGGGAGGATGTTTCCAGAATAAATTATTGACGGAGTCGATGAGGAGACAGTTCATCATGGCTGGGGTCCCCGTCTATATTCCGTCTCGTATACCTTGTAACGATGGGGGGATAGCCGTGGGGCAATTAACGATCGCCTCGGTGACTCCCTTTTAAAAGAGATCAGATATGCATGAGTTGTCTATAGCCCGTAGCATCGTGGAGCTGGTCGAGGAACAAGCGGATAACCGGGGAGCCTCGGTGGTCGAAGAGTTGGAGTTAGAGATAGGACATTTGTCCGGCGTAGAGATCCAAACCTTAGCGTTCGCATTGGATAGCGCCATAAAAGGTAGCAAGCTGGAAAAGGCCCGGATTATCCGTCATTATATTGAGGGGGAAGGACAGTGTAGCGACTGTGAGACCATTTTCCCAATGAACGCCTTGTTTTCCCCTTGTCCCCATTGTGGCTCCTATTTAGTTAAAATCCTTAAAGGGAAGGAACTTCGGGTGAAGTCGATTGTTATTAAAAAGGAATGATATATTAATGAAATAAAAACTTAAATACTATGTGCGGAACTTGCGGATGCGGAGAGCATCATCACCATCACGATCATGCGCATGAGCATTCTCATGGCCATGAACATCATCACCATCCTGATGAAGGGATCGTAATCAATCTGGAACAAGATATACTTCAACGTAACAACTTATTGGCGGAGCGAAACCGGGGATATTTCGAGGCTAAGAACCTGTTCTGCCTGAACTTGATGAGTTCGCCCGGATCCGGTAAGACAACTTTGCTGGAAGAGACGATCCGCCGTTTGAAAGCGAAGCGACCGATCTATGTGATAGAAGGCGATCAACAAACCTCAAACGATGCCGACCGTATAGCGGCGTTGGAGATTCCCGTGTTTCAGGTAAATACCGGTACCGGCTGTCATTTGGAAGCCGACATGGTCAATCATGCCGTTAAGCATCTGAATCCGAAGGAGGGAGCGATCCTTTTTATAGAGAATGTCGGCAATCTGGTCTGTCCGGCCATGTTCGATCTCGGAGAGTCCAAGAAAGTCGTTATCGTGAGTACGACGGAGGGAGATGATAAACCGTTGAAATACCCACATATCTTTCAGGAGGCAGATATCTGCGTAATCAACAAGATTGATCTGGCTCCTTATCTGAATACAAAAGTGGAAGTGCTTCGGGAAAACGCCTTGAAGGTAAATCACCATCTCCAGATATTCGAGGTATCCGCCACGAAAGGAGACGGGATGGATGCATGGTGTGACTGGTTGCAGACAGAGAGTGCAAAGTGTAAATAAATACCACGGGTTTTAATGAATAAATGGAGAAAAAAACTATATTTGCTCCCATTCATTGAATCTAACTAATCAAAATGTTATGATTAACCGAGAATTGATTAATCCTCAAAGCATCGTAGTGGTGGGAGGTTCCAACAACGTACATAAACCGGGCGGTCGTATCGTGCGAAACCTGTTGGATGGAAAATATAAAGGAGAATTATGTGTGGTAAACGCCAAGGAGACAGACGTGCAAGGCGTCAAGTCTTATCCTTCTGTACATGATATCCCGGAGACGGAGTTGGCGATCATCTCGATTCCGAGTAAATCGTGCCCCGAGGTGATGGAAGTGCTGGCCCGGCAAAAGGGGGTAAAAGCTTTTATCGTGATCTCAGCCGGTTTCGGCGAGGAGACACACGAAGGCGGTATCTTGGAACAACAGATGCTGGATGTCGTGAATGAGGCGGGAGCTTCCTTGATCGGCCCGAACTGTATCGGGTTGATGAATATGAATTATCATGGCGTGTTTACGCAACCGATACCGGAATTCCATCCCGATGGCGTGGATTTCATCTCTAGCTCCGGCGGTACGGCCTTGTTCATTATCGAGTCGGCGCTGACAAAAGGGCTGCGTTTCTCTTCTGTTTGGTCGGTTGGAAACTCCAAGCAGAATGGAGTAGAGGATATCCTTGAATATATGGATCGGAACTTTGATCCGGTATTGGATTCCAAGATCAAGATGTTGTATATCGAGCAAATCAAGCAACCGGATAAATTGTTGTATCATGCGTCTTCCTTGATACGTAAGGGATGCAAGATCGCCGCTATCAAGGCGGGAAGTACGGAGTCGGGAAAGCGAGCTGCCTCTTCGCATACGGGCGCTATCGCTAGTTCGGACTCTGCCGTGGAGGCTTTGTTCCGTAAGGCGGGTATCGTGCGTTGTTTTAGCCGTGAGGAATTGACTACCGTGGCGAGTATCTTTACCTTGAAAGACGTGAAAGGGAAGAATTGTGCGATCGTGACACATGCCGGAGGGCCTGCGGTAATGCTGGCGGACGCTTTATCCAAGGGGCGTTTGAATGTTCCTAGTTTGGAAGGCCCTATCGCTGATGAGTTGAAATCCAAACTGTATCCGGGTGCCGCTGTCGGTAATCCGATTGATATTATCGGTACGGGGACACCGGAACATTTGGCTACAGCCATCGATTTCTGTGAGAATCGTTTCGATAATGTGGATTTGATGATGGTCATCTTCGGTAGTCCCGGTTTGGTAAAACTTTATGATACCTACGAGGTACTTCATAAAAAGATGGAAGAGTGCAAGAAGCCGATCTTCCCGATATTACCGTCTATCGTAACGGCCGGACCGGAAGTGAAGAGCTTTGTCAAGAAAGGCCATGTGAACTTCTCGGACGAGGTGACATTGGGTACTGCCCTTTCACGGGTGATCAATACGCCGAAACCGATGAGCACGGATATCCAGCTATATGGCGTGGATGTACCGGAAGTTCGTCGTATCATAGATCGGTTGCCGGGTAGCGGTTATTTAAATCCGGAGGAAGTGCGTACATTGTTGCGTGCCGCTAATATCCCGTTAGTGGAGGAATATGCTTCGGATGATAGGGATGCGTTGCTGGCTTTTGCCAAGAAGGTGAAATATCCGGTGGTAGCCAAGGTTGTAGGGCCTGTGCATAAGAGCGATATCGGTGGTGTGGCCTTGAATATCCGTGGAGAAGAGCATTTATTGTTCGAGTATGAACGTATGATGCGTCTGCCGGGTGTTACGGGCATCATGGTACAACCGATGTTGAAAGGACAGGAATTATTCTTGGGAGCTAAATATGAGGATCGTTTCGGCCATGTGGTACTTTGCGGGTTGGGTGGAATCTTCGTGGAGGTATTGAAGGATGTGTCTTATGGTTTGGCACCGTTATCATATGATGAGACTTATTCAATGATTCGTTCTTTGAGAGGGTATCCGATCATTAAAGGTACGCGTGGGCAAAAGGGCATCGACGAGCAACAATATGCGGACATTATCGTTCGCCTCTCTACTTTATTGCGTTTTGCCAGCGAGATAAAGGAAATGGATATAAATCCGTTGGTGGCTACGGATAGAGGCTTGTTCGCTGTAGACGCCCGTATCCGTATAGAGAAATAATAATGATTCAATGTGCCAATATGCGAATATGCTAATATCTAAATTATCCACTTCTGGTATTTCATTGGCATATTGGCACATTGAATCATTATTTCTTCTTCTTCTTTTTCTTATCGGGAAGATACTCTTTCAGAAAGCGTTTGAAGCTACTTAGCGATACATTGTATTTCTCCGCTATCTGGGCGTAAGTCAAGCTCGGGTCTTTCAAGTCTTTCTCGATTTGTTCCTTATAAGGCTCCAAGCGTCCCATTTGTTGACTACCTTTCGGACGGCCCAGCACCACACCTTTACTTCTGATCAAGGCAAGGGCTTCCTTCGTACGGATAGAGACCAGCTTTCGCTCGATCTCGGAGACCAGACCGAAGGTAAAGGCCAAAGTCTTACTGTCGATATTATCCTCGAACACATATCCGTCGCTTACGCTACGAAGCGTTACCTTTCGCTCTATACAAAGCAAAATGATATGGATGATCTCGATCATCTTACGGCTCACACGGGATATATCGGACACAAGTATCTCATCCCCGGGACTTAAAGATTTGACAATACTTTCCAGTCTGCGGTTCGCACGAGGACTATTTCCCACCTCTTTAGCCCACTTCCCGATCTCTATCTTCTGAGATTCGGCAAATTCCCGGATCACAGCTTCTTGGACCTCGGAGTTTTGCTTATTATTATATGTTCGGATAAAAGCAATTGTCATAATGTATATATTTAATTATCTCCTTTTAATAACAGATCGACTTACGATAAGTTCAAATATGACAAATATATGAAACACTTTAATTCGGTTGGCTTAAAAACAAAAAAACCAACTAATAAATTTATTAGTTGGCTCTTTGCGGAAGCGGGGGGATTCGAACCCCCGGTACCCTTACGAGTACGTCAGTTTAGCAAACTTGCTAATTCTTCCAGTAAATCAATCCTTTACAATGACTTTGTAATCTATATGTAATCTTTATTGCGACATATAGTTAAAAAACTGACTGATCTGTTAACTATTGAAGCATATGTTAAAGATAAAATTGCTCGTTTTTATTGAGGGATAAACCCTAAACTTCTTATTAATGTGATCATGATTTGTTATAATCTGTTATATCTATTCTGAAATTATATTATATCGGCCTATTATTTATATCTTGCAATCATTACAAAATAAGCGTAATGAGGAATAGTGAATATCGGACCTTTTGTGAATCTATGATTTCTTACAGTTGTCGAACATTGGCGACTTCTGTAGGTTCGATATTTTATGCATTGGGACTTATGTTGATTTGCATATACAAAATCATATTTTTTCTCTCCGCATATTTTGTATTCTCAGTTTTTTCTAAAAGGGTTTAATTTATTTTCCAGAAAGCTTTTTGATATTACTGTCTATAAATGGTAATTTGTAATAATCGGGGAATAGATTTGCTACATTTTCAGGGGCACACAAGGCTGGCTGAATTTCGACTCCCTTTATAATCAATTCCGATACATCTTTGATAGCCTCTCTGATTGTTGCTACTCTCTCTTTATCATTGTCTGTAAAACATTTCTGTTCTAATGCATTTGCTTCTACTTCAGCTAATGACTTGATCTCTTTATCTTGATATTTCACCAGTTGTTCAATTGCATCGTTCTGAAGTTGGGCTCTTCGTGCTGCTTCTTCAATTATTTTAACCTCTTTCCATTTTTTTGATACTACAGCAGCCGACCAAGCAATTCCAGCAATAAGAGAAACGGCTATTGGGCTTCCTACAAAAAGAACAATCCAGAAAGATCCGTGATCAAATTGTTTAATTTGTATCTTGCCTCCTTTTGCCAGATTAACGGCAGCGGAGAAAGGCCCACTCAGTAATTTAGAGATAGTTTCTAATTCTTTAAAGCCTTGTATGTTAGGTATCTTGATATTTACCGTTGATTGAATATCTTCTTCGCTTGGCTCTGGTATGAATTTTTGGAACCAATCATACAATTGTGCTATCGTATATTTAATATGATTTAGAGAGTTGACGAGATAATTAAACTCTGGATGATCGTTAAAAGTAATAGTTGTACCCATAGAGTCTATAATGGGTAATAAAGTATTTCTTTGTTCCTTTGTAAAGAATTTGACTTTATAAAGTTCTAATATTGCATATCTCGTTTTTGCTACATTTTTAATATAGAATCCCCCGCCTCCACTACCTGTAGTAAAATCAAAGCAATTATTTGCTTTATCAATTGCTTCTTTTAATTCAATAAGTCTCATGTGTGTTTAATTTTTATTCTAAGGTAGAGGATCTATTTTGTCTAATCTATCAACCTGGTCTTCCTGATTGGGTTTTATCGTTACTTGTCCTTGCTTGATCTGTTGTTCGAGTAAATTTATAATTCGCTCCTGATTTGCAATGCTTTTGTTGATTTTCCAATACCAGCAGATAAGTTCACGGCAAAGAATAAATACGCAGACAATAATAAATAATCCGACAAGGAGGCCGATAAATCCAGTGAACATATTTTCCATTTCTTTTATTCGTATTTAGTTAGAACTACTTTTTTTTATTTCTTTATTGCCATCCCGGTGATGAAATATCCTGTAACGACATTTCCATACTGTTGACTATAGGTTGTAATGGGATTTATTTCTAAACCGATTACTCCGTTGGCTCCATTTTCCTTTGCCTTTCTGTATAGTTCATCAATTGCTAATTCAGGTGTCGCTTTTATGTATTTGCCATATTTAACGTTGACTTTGGTCTCTGGAACTCTTGAATAAATGTCATCCCCTGCGATTTTTACAGCATCAACGTTAAGGACCTCGTATCCACCTTCCACTTTTGCCGAAAGACTTCCAATAGGCATATATTCAAAATTGACAGAATTAGCCTGAGTGATAAAAAATCCTTTCTTGGCATACTGTGAGTAGTCAACAATAGATGATTCTTGTACATACGGCCATTTATAAGTTGTTACACAACTACACAAACAGCATAATAATATAAACGTTAGTGTCTTTTTCATGATGTTTAAAATTAGTTAGGATTGATACTTATATCGATGTTTATTTTAGTATCGTTGATAATGTGATTAGTAAGATTGTGGAATATGTGTTTAAACACATACTCTATTATTTCTTTATAGCCATGCCTGATGCTTGCACTGAAATTATGTTTCCATCTTTATCTTTTGTCGCAGAAAACTCAACATTGATGATGCCATTTGCACCTTCTTCAAGACATCTATTGTACAAAGCTTCAAAAGCATCTTCATTACTTGCTATGTGGTATTTGCCCATGTTAGGCCCGGCTAATGACGTCTTTTTTTGATCGGTTATTTTATTTTTGTCCATACCGCTGTATACAGCGACAGTAGTAATCCCGACAGGTTCATAGTCAAAGGAAACAGAGTTTGATTGTGTGATAAAAAAACCTTTTTCATCGTACTTTTTGAAATCTAACATACTAGTATAAACAGTATATTTAGGCATCACACATGAGGTTGCAATTGCAATCAAGAATAAAAAAGCTAGTGTCTTCGTCATTTTGAATTTCATTATATTCTATTTTTACATTAATTTCCCATGAAATGTTATCCTATAAATAAAGACGATTTCGTCTTTTCTTATGGGGAACTTGTGATAATTGGGTGATATGCACCAAAGTATATCCTCATTAGTTTCATCTATCATTAGATGCTTTATCATACGATCGTCTCTAGTTATAATAAGATACACTTTATCAGGATCAACCATTTCCCATCTATCCATCGTACATAGTCCGACAACATCCCCTGGATTAATATCAGGCTTCATACTACATCCTATAACGGGAAACAAGCCTTTTGCTGAAACTCCAGGTATATTTATCCATCCAGTTGGTTTTTCGTCCTGTTTATATGTAGCTAAATCAAGTTGACCGGCACTGACAGGTAAATTATCATAGTAGGGGATAGCTCCTTCGGTAAATTTATCACTTAATTGATATTGCGAAGTAGAAGATTTAAGCATTTCGCCATTACCAGTGATGAGCCAGTCTAACGAGATATCCCCAAATTGGGTACTTATGGATTCAATAATGCTGGCCTTTATGTCACTACCTCTATTTATTATGTTAGAAAATGTGGTTTGCGGGATACCTATCCTTTTAGCAAATTCATTTCCGGAAATATTAAAATGGTTGATTATTTCAATAACCCTTTTGTTGATAGTGTTTTCCATCCTTTTGTTATTTAGAATATGTATAAATAACCCAAATGGGGTAAAATAACATCGAATATATTTTGATGTTAACCCAAAATGGATAACCTTTGCATCGTAATCAAACAAAGAAAGAACGAAACGGATACAAAAATAGCTGTCACGGTTATTTGCCGTAATTATATACGCTTAATCTTTCATCGACAAATATAGTGACAGTCAATTTAATATCCAAGTCTTTAATAACAAAAGAAAGAAAGGGTATGGAAATTACAACAGAAGACATTAAAAAGATCAGACCAGGAAGCAAAGAGATTTTCCGGTGTCGTGATGGAAAGCATTGCGAAAGTGTCAAATCACTTGCTTATCGGGCATCGAAGTTGTTCCCTGAACTTAAGGTGAAGTTTAAATGCCGTGTAGACTATGAAAATTCAGTAGTTACTATTGACGCTCTATCGGCAAAACGCTCTAAAAAATGACGGCCATGATAGTCGATCTTACGAAAACGGAATTGCACTATTTGAAATTTCTTGCTGAAAACAAAGTAAAGCATGAACCTGAGTACGTGAATCAACAGGAGGCCTTCCGCCGGTTCAAAAGATGTAACGTAGAAAGGTGGGTGAGGAATGCAGTAGTCAAACGGTATATGCGGCCGAAAAATATCGAGTACAATCTTGATGAGTTAAAAAGGGCAGCAGCCAATAGACAGGATTATTTAATTGAATAACACAAAATAATTATGAACGATTTAAGTAAAAAAGCAATTTTAATCCTCCTGCTGATCTGCAGGATCATCGCCTACGGACTTGCCGGGGCTGAGGGTTGCAATCAGGATGTGGTAGCCGAATATGAATGCGGTAAAGAGTACTATGATTCAATTGCAGTGATATGGGACAAGTGATATTAAGTGCAGCACGGGTGGGGCAACGTGTGATGTTGGGTGATGTAAAATTGAAAATCGCCCTGACAGATACCGGGTGTAAGGATTGCCATTTTAGAACAGACGAAGGAGCTCGATTTTGCCAATATTCAGCTTTCTGCTTTGCGCACAATAGACCGGATAAGCTGCCTGTGAAATTTGTAAAGGTAGAAAAGTAGTGTTTTAGGGCTTTTATCTCAATCGGTTAGAGAAGCAGACTCATAATCTGAAGGTTCCTGGTTCAAGCCCAGGAAGGCCCACAAAGGTATACGAAGCGTCGTGGACATGTTTCCCCCTTAGAAATCGCCGAAAGGGATTTGAATCGAAAGGATAACACAACATAAGGTATAAGAGCAAGATAGCTGTAATGGCCGTAACCTTGCAGGGGTACCGAAATAAATAGTAAGGTTGTAAGTCCTTACACCGGGCACGGTAGTATGTTCAATTAAATACGTCTGCGAAATGAAACAAAGAAATATCCCACCTTAGATAGGTGTGGCGGTCAAAAAGAAAGGTAAACAATCAATTCGACAATATATCATCTAAAAGTGCATACCTGGCTTACACGCGGTTCGAGTCTGCGATTGATCACAAATTAACTATTAAAATTATGACCAGAAGAAAAGTATTTATAAAAATAGACATTCGCGCAAAAGGACGAAGGAGAGTAAACGGTAACGAATACCAACCTGTATATAAATTCCATAGCGCAGTTCGAGTATATCGAGATATCACGTTTTCGGCCCGTACAATATCAACTTACCATAGTTCCCCTCTTTCCCGTAAGAAGGTTTGAATTTTTCTTCTAAAATACGTGGACTAGGTTTTTCTCTTTCATATTTAGCCATTTTTTCTTTGCGTTGCTTAGCATTATATGCAGATAAAAAGAAGTCAATACAAGATAAAATGGTATTTGGTGATAAGAAGGATCCACGATCAAGATCGGGAAGATTAGAGTTCTTTTGTCTAATAATTTTAATTATTCGCCCTACACTGACATCCAGTAATTTGCTGATTTCAGCAATGGGTAATTCGGAAATCATTTTTTGAAGCTTGTATTCAGGTGTATATTCTCTTTCACGGGATTTGTAACGTTTTATTCTAGGTAAGCTTTTCACTTCCTCACGTATAAGAATATCTTTTACACTGTCGAATCTTTCTTTGAAATATAATTGTATTTTGAATTTATTGATCTGCCCAAGAATCTCATTTTCAATAGATATTGAAGCTTTGTATTTTAACAGATCATCAATTATTGCATCAACTTTGTCCTTGGTATTAATCGGTAGATACTTACTTATATCCATACTGCTTAATTTTTATAGTTTGCGCTACAAAGTTAAGCAATCCCGGCAAAGGGTGAAACTTTTACCGGGAACGAATAGTGTTTTTCATGGTATTAGAATTAAGTTAGATTTCACCCTGCCCTCATGTGAATGCCGGCAGGGTTCTTTTTTTTTGAAAACAATTAAAATCCCACATATATGAAAGACTTAGCCTATAATTGCTGGCGTATATTAAAGATAATACTCGCCGCTATCAGCCTCCTTGCCTCTATCCTAGCCTCTTGCTCATGGTATGACACCGGAAGATTAGAGATGCTTCTTTTCTGCTTTATTGGATTTGCTTGTGCTATCAGCTTATTAACAACTAAGGTATGAGTAAAGAGATACTAAGACATCTACCAAACGGTGATGACTATGATGGCGATGAGCCCGACGATACAGAGTATCAAGAATGGCTTGATGACTGGAGACTTGAAATGAACACATATAACTATTGACACATATGGAAGCAAACGAAATGATGCAAACAGATGCATCTGATAAGTCTAATATAGACTATCAACTATCAGCAGCAAGGAAATATCCACGTGATATCCAGCGAAGTATCGACAATGCCGTATTGATGGCTACAATGAGTATGGAGACAGCCCAATCTTGCGGATACGCTCTGATAAAAGAAGGAAAACCTATTGTCGGACCGTCTGTTCATCTTGCTAGAATAGTGGCTTCATGCTGGGGTAATATCAGGACAGACGCGAAAGTTGTCCAGACAACAGACAAGCAGATTATTAGCCGGGGAACATGCTGGGATCTTGAAACGAATGTATCATCCACCTTTGATATTAGCCGTAGTATTATTGGTAAGACTGGCAAACGTTATTCAAATGATGTGATAACAGCTACCGGTAATGCAACGAACTCAATAGCATATCGCAATGCCGTTTTCGCAGTAGTTCCCAGGGCTGTTGTTGATCTGGTATATCAGTCAGCCTTAAATATGATAACGGGGGATTTATCTGACGAGTGCAAATTGAAAAAGAAAAGAACTGAGGTTCTCAATATTTTCAAAAGCAACTATAAAATCAAGGAGCAGGAAGTATTGAACCTATGTGGAAGACAAGAGCTAGATCAAATAAACACCCAGGAGCTCGCTCTATTGCTCGGTATACTTCAATCTCTCAAAGACGGTGATACTACAGTAAACGACTTAATACCACCGAAGGAGGTGACAAAAGAGGATATTGTTGCCAAAAAGAAAAAGATGAAAACTAAAAAAGTAGACAAGCTACCATGAACAAATATTCATCATATAATGATACTGAGCTTGAAGAGTTATTCTCGAATTATCTGATTGACTCATGGAGCTATAGCAAGGTTGCCTCCTTTTCCAGGAATGAGAAGGAGTTTGAAAAAACTTATATCTACCGGGAAAAATCAAGAAGGTCGGCTACTACAATCGCTGGCAATGCCTATCATATAGCTCTTGAATTATTTTTCAATCAAATGAGAGAAGGTATAGTAACGGAATTGGTCGAAATGGAACAAGCGGCTTTTACTTATATTGATAGTCAATCACCGAACACCTGGAAGATACAGAAGACTACGCCTACAGTCGAAGAATGTATTCTGAAAGCAACTAAGACATGCACTGCACTCCTTAAGAACTTTTATAACGAACAAGATATCTACTTGTCAGAGCTTAATGAAATCTTAGGTATAGAATTAAGATGTGATGAATGGCTACTTGTAAATGGTGTCGATATCCCGTTACCCTGCCATGCTAATATAGACTTAGTGATAAAGCAAAATGATGGGAAGGTAATAATCATAGATCATAAATCGAAATCAAAATTTACAGACGATGATGAAATAGCCTTTGTTTGCGGGAAACAGGCTGTAACATACGTCCTGAACTTTGAATCAAAGACAGGTATAAAGGTTGATGAAGTCTGGTTTATTGAAAACAAAGATTCAAAAAACAAGGATAATTCTCCCCAGCTGAAGAGGTCCCGAATAATTCTTGATAATGATACACGAAAGCTGTATCAAGCTTTGTTATACGAACCACTCAAAAGGATGATTGAAGCTGTACGCGATCCGGATTATGTCTATATGATCAACGACAACGATAACTTCATTGATCGGGCAGAGTTGTACAGCTTTTGGGCTAAGACAATGATCGCAGAAGTGGATGACTTCAATATTCCGGAAAGGAAGCGGGAGCTAATCTCCAGAAGACAGAAAAAGATCAGAGATGCTTCTATTGGAAGTATAAGCCCGAAAACGATCACTTCATTCAGAGAAAATGCCGCATCATTTATAACTTACGATTTATCAAATACAAATATGACAAACGGAGAAAAAATAGAGCACGTTCTTAGAACGTTCGGGGTTATAGTAAAAGTTGCCCACGAAATACAGGGGTATTCCTCTAATACTTATCTATTGGAGGTGTCAGCTGGCGTTAAAATATCCAATGTATTGAAATTTCAGATGGACATCGCAAATGTATTAAATGTGTCCTCTGTCCGAATTGGTAAAGACCTTATGGTTTATAAAGAAAAATCTTACCTGTCTATAGAGACACCTAAAAAACGAACCGACACTCTTCTGTGGGATAAAAAATATCTGACAGATGAAAAAATACCTATTGGCATTGATAACTTTGGAAGAGCTATACAATGGGATCTAAATAACCATGCAACCCCACATGTACTTATTTGCGGTGCAACCGGTAGCGGGAAATCTGTGTCGATCATATCAACGGTTGAATATGCAAAGGAAGCCGGTATCACAGACATTGTCATATTTGATCCAAAGTATGAATTCTGTTCGTATAACAGCCAGGGTATTCGTGTTTACAACGAGATAGAAGATATTGAAGAGCAGATGAAACTCCTCGTAGAGGATATGCAGAACAGGGCAAAAAGCGGTCTTAAATCAAAAACCCTAGTAATCTTCGATGAGTTTGCGGATGCTGTTTCTGCCTCTAGGTCAGGAATAGAACTTGATATAAAAGAGAAGGTGCAAATTGGTTATTACGCTCCTAAAAAAATGATGGGTATTCCAATGCCTCCCGAACCCAAATATGAAATGAGAGTTGTTGGCCGACATAAGTCACTTGAAGAAAACCTCAAAATACTTCTTCAAAAAGGAAGATCGCTTGGCTTCCGGATCGTAGCAGCCACACAGCGAGCATCCGTCAATGTGATAACTGGAGACGCTAAAGTAAACTTCCCTGTTCAGATTTGTTTCCGGGTTCCCAAAGAAATAGATTCTAAAGTTGTATTAGATGAGCCTGGAGCTGAGACGTTAGCAGGAATGGGTGACGGACTAATGAAGTCACCTGAATATATTAACGTAGTTCGTTTTCAGGGTTTCTACAAAGCGTAATATCATGGAACTATGCAAAACAGACATACAAACAATCGAGCGCCTACTTAAACAATGCTCGAATAAGATCGAGAAATACGCACCTAAGACCTCCCCTGATCAGGATTTATGTCGAAGGTGCAGAAACATGGCAAAGAAGTTAGAACGAATAAAAAAATAAATAATATGGAATTCACAGGAATAGTCAAACAAATCTTACCTATTCAAGAAGGGGTAAGCAAGAACGGCAATCAATGGCGAAAGCTGGAAGCCATAATAGAAGAAACGGGGGTTCAATATCCTCAATCGATCGTAGTTACCCAGCTGGGTGACACAATAGACCAACAACGATTAGTAAAGGGACGTAAGGTCACAGCTTATCTAGGTTTTAAGGCAAACGAATATAACGGACGTTGGTTTAACTCTGTCAATTGCTGGAAGGTGGATAATTTAGACGCGCCACCTCCTGTAGCTAATCCACAAGGACAGCAGCAAGCCCCTCGTACCCATCAGGCACAACAGCAGATTTTTCCGGAAAAGCCAGATATGGCAGATGATTTACCATTTTAATACACAATAATATGAACACATGGTTTGAATGCAAAGTCTCCTTTGAAAAGGTCTTGGAGAACGGAATGCAAAAGAAGGTCACGGAGCCGTATTTAGTTGATGCTTTGTCTTTCACAGAGGCAGAGGCTCGTATTATCGAAGAGATCCGCCCGTTCATCGCTGGTGAATTTACTGTAACAGACATCAAACGGGCTCGCCTTTCAGAATTATTCTTCAACGAGAATGGCGACCGTTTCTATAAGATTAAAGTCTATTTCATCACGATTGATGAAAAGAGTGCAAAAGAGAAGAGAACAGCGGCAAATATGCTGGTTCAGGCATCCACATTGAAGGAGGCTATCGAAGTATTAGAAGAGGGCATGAAAGGTACTATGGCCGACTATACGATATCATCGGTTGCAGAAACGATGATTATGGATGTATTCGCTTTTAATAAAGAGGTGGATGATAGAACGGATGATCTTTTAAGTAAGGAGGCTGAGACTGTAATATCTGATGAAAATATTACTATTGACAGAAAGATGCTTCTATCAAAAGAGTATATAATTCGTGACCCTAAAAAAGGAGATTCGGACTTGATAACTAAAACACAATCCTATATACTACAACGAGCCGGGCATGATAAAAGCCGATTTAAAGAAGCTGCTGTTGAAATGGCTCTCTGTAAAAGATCAGCTAAAGACAAGTGTTGGTATTTGGGATGTGGGCAGTTACTAATTGAAGAGTTGGCGGTATAAAATGAACATTCAAAAATTCATGGACGGATGCGGATCCGTTCTTTCCATTCTTGTGCCTATCCTAGCGGTCATGGCTATTATCTACATAGGTCTGTGTTTAATCAATCAGAGAAACAACAGACGATGGTGAATAAATATCATAATCAAAAGACATCCGGATACGACAGCAAGAAAGAAAAGCGCCGGGCAGACGAGCTGATACTTTTACAGAGAGCCGGACATATCTCCTGCCTAAAGGAGCAAGTACGCTTTGAACTAATCCCCTCTCAATATGAAATAGTAAACGGTAAAAAGAAATGCATCGAACAGGCCTGTTTTTACATTGCAGACTTTACCTATACTGAGAACGGCTCACCGATAGTTGAAGATGTAAAGTCTCCAATCACCCGCTCAAACCCAGTCTATATTATTAAACGAAAACTCATGCTTCATGTGCATGGAATAAAAATCAGAGAAAAATGAATGAAGTAAAGTCAAAGCGACTCACGATACCGGTCTTACAACAAATACTGGATCGAGTATTTTCTGAGTACATCCGTCTCCGGGATGCAAATGATAACGGGTTCTGCCGATGCATCACCTGCGGTGCTATGTGGCGTTGGCAAGCAATCCAGAACGGACACTACATTGATCGTCGGCACATTGGAGCAAGATACGACGATAGAAACTGTAATCCACAATGTTCGTCTTGCAATATAGGCCTTC
>OGZX01000419.1_pt1 | contig 51640 bp, 32 predicted proteins | sample 1576881 | NCBI WGS metagenome assembly OGZX01 (sample SAMEA3541542, study PRJEB24748) | human gut metagenome | biome: human gut; feature: human-associated habitat; material: faeces | place: China | collected 2012 | reverse complement strand
TACTAAACTGCTTTACAGTGATTAGGGTGAGATGGCGGGTCAAGCCCGCCAGGACATAGACGCTATAAATAGGACTTTTGACACATCCTTTTTTATGCTTCTATCCCTGTAAATTCCTTTAATGCGTATCCGATCAGGAAGCTGAGTGCTGCAACGCTGAAACTCAATACGGCCATTTCGGTAAACCGTTTGCGGAAACTTTCGCTTCTGGCTACGGAATAGTAATAATTGAACAAGGCGATAATCAGCAGGGCGGAAATCAGCATAACTCCTAAAGCCACCAATACATTACTGATAAAGATGAACGGGGCCACCAACGCTATAACCGTGAAAATATATGCGATCCCGGTGTAGATCGATGCTTTTATCGGACGTTTTCCTTCTCCGCCTTCCGATTTTGTGGAGAGATATTCGGACGAAGCCATCGAGAGGGCGGCGGCAATTCCCGTAATACTTCCGGTCAGAGCGATTAGTTTCGAGTCGCTTAATGCCAGCGTGAAACCGGCCAGCGCGCCGGTAAATTCCACCAACGCATCATTCAGCCCCAACACGACAGACCCCATATATTCGAGCCGTTCCTCATTGATCAGGGCAATGAGTTTGTTTTCATGCTCGTCTTCATCCTTTGCGATCTGCAGTAATTCCGGATAGTCTTTATAGGCGGCGTAGCCGTCTCTGGACTTTTCCTCGTTTCCTTCCATCAGCTTGATGGCGAAAGTAATGCCTAAGATACGGGCCAGCAGATAGTACTTTAGTATTTTCCATTTGAAAGGCGCCACATCCTGTCCGGTATATTTCTTCAGGACGGCATAATGCCCTTTTTCATCGGCAGAGATGCGAAGCAATACATCCCGGTTAGCCGGATCTTTCTCGACGGCAGCCAACTTCGTATAAACAATGCTCTCCGTGATTTCATTCCGCTGAAACCGAAGGAGAGCATTGTATGTTTGTTGATCTATATTCATGATCGTATTATTACATTCTTTCCGGAACCTCGATACCCAGCAGTGACATGGCCGACTTAACGACCTTCGCAACGTTGGCGGAGAGGACAAGGCGGAATTTCTTCACTTCCTCGTTTTCTTCGCGCAGGATGGAGAAGTCGTGGTAGAACTGGTTGTATTCTTTTACCAGGTCGTACGTATAGTTGGCGATAAGGGCCGGGCTGTATTCCTTTCCGGCTTCGCGTACGGTTGCGGCATAGTCGGCAGTCATCTGGATCAGGTTTTCTTCCTTTTCGGAGATGGTTGTCGTGGTCGGCAACTGTGCGGGCAGTTCAATGCCCTGCTCGGCAGCCTTGCGCAGCACGGAACGGATACGGGCGTAGGTGTACTGGATGAACGGGCCTGTGTTGCCGTTGAAGTCGATCGATTCTTTCGGATTGAAAGTCATGTTCTTGCGTGGGTCGACTTTGAGGATGAAATATTTCAGGGAACCGAGTCCGACCATGCGGGCGATGTTTTCAGCTTCTTCCGGTGTCATTTCGTCCAGCTTGCCCAACTCCTGCGAGATTTCGCGGGCCGTATTCACCATTTCCGCCATCAGGTCGTCTGCGTCTACAACCGTTCCTTCGCGGCTCTTCATCTTTCCTTCCGGCAGTTCGACCATACCGTAGGAGAAGTGCACGAGTCCTTTGCCGAACTCGAATCCTAACTTGTCTAACAGGATGGACAGCACCTGGAAGTGATAGTTCTGCTCGTTGCCGACAACATAAATCATCTTATTGATCGGGTAGTCGTCGAAACGCAGTTTGGCCGTACCGATGTCCTGTGTCATGTAGACGGAAGTCCCGTCGGCACGGAGCAGCAGTTTCTCGTCCAAGCCGTCTTTCGTCAGGTCGGCCCATACCGAACCGTCCTCGCGGCGGTAGAAGATACCTTTGTCGAGGCCTTCCAGCACTTTGCCCTTACCTTCCAGGTAGGTTTGCGATTCGTAATAGATCTTATCGAAGTCCACACCCATCATCTTGTAAGTTTCGTCGAAACCGGCATACACCCAGTTGTTCATCATCTCCCAGAGGGCGCGTACTTCCTTGTCGCCGGCTTCCCATTTGCGGAGCATCTCGCGTGCTTCGGCCATCAGGGGAGAAGCGGCTTCCGCCTCCTCTTTCGTCATGCCGCCCGCTTCGAGGGCGGCAGTCTCTTCTTTCAGCTTGTTGCTGAACAGGACGTAGAAATCGCCGATCAGGTGGTCACCTTTCTTGCCGGCTGTTTCGGGAGTGACGCCATTACCCCATTTCTGCCAGGCCAGCATGGACTTACAGATGTGGATACCGCGGTCGTTGACGATATTGGTCTTTACCACCTTGTTCCCGTTTGCCTTCATGATTTCGGACAGGCTGTAGCCCAACAGGTTGTTGCGCACGTGTCCCAGATGAAGCGGTTTGTTGGTGTTGGGAGAGGAGTATTCGATCATCACCAGCGGAGACTGTTCCGTTACGGGAACGATGCCGTATGCCGGCTGGCTGTTAATATCATTCAGCAGGTCGATCCAGCAGGCGCAGGCAACCGTCAGGTTCAGAAATCCTTTGATCACATTAAACTCGGCAACGGCCGGTTCATGCCCGATGAGGTATTCGCCGATTTCCTGGGCCGTCTGTTCCGGTGATTTCTTCGACATGCGGAGAAACGGGAACACAACCAGGGTCAGATGCCCTTTAAACTCTTTCTTTGTCTTTTGCAGTTGTACCTGGCTGGCGGTAACATCGGCGCCATACAGTTCTTTTATGCCGGCAATGATCGCACCGGTAATCTGTTGTTCGATAACCATATTCGTTCAGTATCTGTTCGGATTTATTTTGCCCGCAAAGGTACGGGTTTATTTTGTAAAAACCATAGGTTCGTTATGAGTTCGGAGAGTCATCGTTATGATTTGGCAAAGCCATCGGTATGAAGTAAAAAAGGCGTCCTTATGAGGGGACGCCTTTTCTATTTCGTAAAAATGTAAGACTAACTTACTTAATAAGGTCTGCCAACTCAGCACCTGCTTTAAATTTAACAGATTTGCGAGCCGGGATTTCAATTGGTTGTTTAGTCTTCGGGTTAACACCTTTACGTGCAGATTTTTCAGCGACAGAGAAAGAACCGAAACCTAAAAGGGCTACTTTTCCACCTTCCTTTAATTCACTGGATACTGTTTCAACGAAAGCTTCAACAGCTTTTTTTGCATCAACTTTGCTCAAACCGGATTTTTCCGATACAGCATTGATAAATTCTGTTTTGTTCATGATGGTTTGAAAATTAATATATTAAACAAGTTTATTGATAGCCTGAAAAGTTGGTGTCAAATGTAATTCTTATTTAATATACCGCAAAGAAAAAAAGAGTTTTTTTTATTGATTCACTATGTTTTAGTGCTGTATTGCCGGAAAACTACCAAAATATATATACCTTTGTCCGTAAATTGATAAATATATGATGAATCAAAATAGTTCGGGATTCCTGAGTAGCATCCCGATGGTTACGAAAAACCTTATCATTATTAACCTGCTTTTTTGGGTAGCGAGCCTTGTTTTACCGAAAGTTGGGGTCGATCTGGTCCAGTTGTTCGGACTGCACTTTCCGGGTGTGACGGATTTCTATCCGTTTCAGTTTATCACCTATATGTTTATGCATGATACCCACTCGTTCGCACACGTATTTTTCAATATGTTCGGTGTGTATATGTTCGGGCGGGTATTGGAGAATGTCTGGGGGCCGAAGCGCTTCCTGATTTTCTATATGGTGACAGGTATCGGTGCGGGTATTGCACAGGAACTGGTCTGGCTCTATTCGGTTCATTCCTTCGCAAGTGCCAACGGCCTTACACTGGCGCAGTTAGTTGCCGGCGATCCTTCGCTGAATTATCTGATTACGATCGGGGCTTCCGGTTCGGTGTTCGGTATTTTGCTGGCTTTCGCCATGCTGTTCCCGAACGTGCCGCTTTATCTGATGTTTATCCCGATCCCCATCAAAGCAAAATATTTCGTGATATTTTACGGATTAGCCGAGTTGTTTATGGGCGTTGCCAACAATGGCGGCGACTCTGTTGCGCATTTCGCACACTTGGGCGGTATGTTCTTCGGTTATTTCCTGGTTCGGTATTGGAAAAAGAACGATTCAAACAATGGGCGATATTTTTACTAATCTCAAGCAGACCTTCAATTCCGGGAATATCCTGGCGAAGCTGATCTATATCAACGTCGGCCTGTTCGTTGTGATACGGTTGACGAGTGTGATCCTGATGCTGTTCAATCTGGGCGGTTTCCCGTTCTTGCAGTATTTGCAGATGCCGTCGTCTCCCGAACTGTTGTTGTACAGGCCCTGGACAATCATAACCTATATGTTCACGCACTTCGACTTCCTGCATATCCTGTTCAATATGCTTTGGCTGTACTGGTTCGGCGGGTTGTTCCTTAGTTTTTTCAGTGAACGTCAGTTAGGCGGTTTGTATCTGCTGGGCGGTATTGCCGGTGCGGTGTTGTTCCTGGTGGCTTACAATATATTTCCTTATTTCCGCAGTGTCGCTGCTTACAGCTATCTGATGGGAGCATCGGCTTCGGTGATGGCGATTGTTTTTGCCGTATCCTTCTATCGGAAGGACTTGGAGATCGGCCTGTTTCTGATCGGAAGGGTCAAACTGATTTATCTGGCTCTGTTCACCTTCGTGATCGACCTGTTAGCGATTACTTCTACGAATGCCGGCGGCCATATCGCCCATATCGGAGGCGCCCTGTTCGGGATCTGGTTTGCCATGCGGATCAAGGAAGGGAAAGACCTGACAGCTCCTATGAACCGTCTGATCGACTGGGTGGTGAATCTGGGAAAACGAAAACCGAAGATGCGGGTAACCTATAAGCGTGCGGAAACCGATTATGAATATAACGCCCGCAAGAACCGGGAAACGGCAGACTTGGATGCCATATTAGACAAGTTGAAACGTTCCGGTTACGAAAGTCTTTCGGCTGAGGAAAAGAAAAAACTATTTGATGCCAGCAAGAAATGAGCGAACGGTTTAAAGCGATCAGGATCCTGTTTAAATCTGTAGTCGGAACGGTTAATGTAATAGTAATCCTGCTATTCATTGCTTCGGCTTTCTCAGACAGGGTTTCACCGGACAGGAGCGTGCTTTTCTCCTATCTGGGACTGGGATTTCCTGTGCTTTGCATTTTAAACCTGTGTTTTATCATCTATTGGCTGTTTCTCTGGGAGTGGCGTTTCGTGCTGATCGGGCTCTGTTCGTTCTTGGTCTGCAAAGGGCCTGTCACCCGTTATTTCCCGTTTCATAACAAGGTGAAAGAGGTTCCGAAAGAGAATGTGCTGAAGGTATTGACTTATAACGTGATGGGCTTTGGATACAAGGATCATTCCGAAGATTCGCCGAACCCTATTTTACGGTATATTGCTAATTCCGGAGCGGATATTGTCTGCCTGCAGGAATATGCGGTCGGGACTTCCAACAGGTTTCTGACGAATCAGAAAGTGGCCAAAGCCCTAAACATGTACCGTTATCGCTCGATTTTACCTGTCGGGACATCCGGCACGCTTACATTCAACATTGCTGTATTCTCCAAGTACCCGATATCCAAATCCCGTAAGATCAAGTATGAGAGTTCGTTCAACGGTTCTTCCATCCATGAACTGGATATAAACGGGAAAAAGCTCACCTTGATCAATAACCATCTGGAGTCATTTAAACTGACGACGGAGGACAGGAGTCACTATTCCGCTTTCATCAAAAATATGAATTCGGAAACGCTCGACGGCCTGAAAAGCTCCATCGAGCAGAAGTTGGGACCGGCATTCCGGATACGCGCCCGGCAGGCAAGGGCTGTGGCTGAAGAGATCAAGAAGATCGATACGGATTACGTACTGGTCTGCGGCGACTTCAACGACACGCCTATTTCTTATGCGCACCGTACGATTCAGGGATCGTTGACGGATGCTTATGCCGCTTCCGGCAGTGGAGTGGGAATTACGTATAATGAAAATTTCTTCTGGTTCCGGATCGACAATATCCTGCATTCCGCCAACATGAAACCGATTAACTGTACGGTCGATAAGGTGCACTATTCCGACCACTATCCGTTGTGGTGCCTTTTACAATTGAAAATTGAGAATTGAGAATTTGTTAGATTTGCCATTTGGAGGTTCGCTTATGTTTGTTTTGATGATAACAAATAGGGGAAGGAGGGACGTTTTGTTCGTCTTATTCCTAAATATTTCTTTTTTTGTATCCGAAAGAGTAAAGTTGTGCAGTGCAATTGGTGGAGGGGACGTGCAAAAGGATGAAAATGCAGTTAAAAAGGCAACCGTAAAACAATCTTTTCAATATGGCTTTTAAGCTTTAAAATTGTTTTTTCGAGGTTTTTTACGTCTCTTCACGGACGTTTTATACCTTGTTCTGGAGCTTTCCGCAAAATCAATGATTTTGGGAAGGGCCTACGGGATCGTATCGATTTTAGCCTGAAATGAAAAATAGATAAAGTCCATGTTAGGAAAATGGTCTGAGATAAATTAAAATGGTAGGAAATACTATTTTTTCACCAAAAAAATAGGTGTCTTAGTTTTTTTCAATATTTTTGTTGCAGTCAATTGTGAGGTCGTGATAATCTTTTCTGGTTCTGACAACTTTGTCCAACCTTAAGTACTCCTGTTTATAGGAGAAAAAATATCGAGAAGTTAAGGAAGGGGTAAGAGAGGGATTACAACAGAAAGAAGAAAGCGAAAAATATGATTAAGTTGGTTTAGAAGAATTATTAGGGGAGGGTATACTCTTAAGAATGCTTGATATGAACCAACAATGAAAAAACGTAATTTATTATAGTTAGTAATGTTTTGTTGTAATTTTTATTTGAAATCTATTGTTTTTCGGAGATGTATATTTCTGATTTTACTAGCGCTTTTTGTAGAGGATATTATTTCTGAAAATATTTCAGAAACATTTTCTCGTTTTTATATTGAGAATTTTTCTGAAAAAATCCAGTTGTCAAATAATGTTATTAATTGTATTGTGCAGGATACAACAGGATTTATGTGGATTGGAACGTCTCATGGTCTAAATAAATATGATGGAAATAAGGTTACTCAATATTTTTATAATCCGAAAGACTCTTTATCAATAGCAGATAATAATATTCAATGTTTATTTGTGGATAGTCAGGGAGTTTTATGGGTATTAGTCCCAATGTTTTTGTGTAAATATGAAGAGGAAACAGATACTTTTATTCGTTACCCATATGCTACATTTAAGAAGAATACTCATACTGCAAATTCGGGTGGGATCATAGAAGATAAAGATGGTAATTTGTGGATTGGAACTCCAGAAATGGGTTTCTTTTGTTTTAATAGGGATAAGGAAAAGATTATTAAGATAGACTTGCCTGTTGATGGGATTGGAAAAGTTTTTTTTGATGAGGGGCGCCAAATCTTATGGGTTTGTAGTATAGGTGAAATTGATAAGTATATAATATCGACAGGCGAAATTTATCGTTATAATATGTTTGAGAATAATCCTGTTATAGGAATTGATTTTGAATTAGGATTGGTAATGACAAATAATCGATCTTATAAAATATCTTGTCAAGGCAATGAGAGTTTTGAAGTACAGGATTATTCATCATCTTTGGATTGGGATAAATACAATAAGACTTGTTATTTGGATACGGAAAGCTTCCTGTGGATTGGAACTCGAGGTGATGGTGTTTTATTATATGATAAAGAAAAAAACACTATAATGTCGTTATATTATAATCCTAATAGTACGTTTTCAGTTAGTAATAATACGATCAAAGTGTTCTATCAAGATGATTGTGGAAATATTTGGATTGGAACTCAGGATGGTTTAAATAAATGTATATTTAATACAAATAAGTTTGGTGCGTATTTATCGGATGATGGTCTGATTTCAAATATAGTAACGGCACTGTTGGAAGATGACTCCGCTAATCTTTGGATAACAACATATGATGGTGTAAGTGTTTTTAATAAGAAAAATGATGAGTTCGAAAGTTATTATTCTGTATTAGATCAAGGAGTAGAAAAAAAATTATTGAATATACGAGATATAGCTAAAGATCATAGAGGAAATATGTGGATTGGGAAAAAGCAAGAACTGATTTTTTTTGATTCAAAAAAACAAGTTTTTTCATTTTTATCTTTCCCATATAAAAATGAAGGAAGCCTTGATATTTTATCTGTTTTTGCAGATCGGGGAAATTCCATTTGGCTTGGTACATTTGGAAATGGAATATATGAAGTGGATATAAATTCCCATTTGTTAAAATGTCATATGGATGTCGATAATTCGAATTTATCAAGTAATTATATAAAGGATATAATTCAATTGGAAAATGGTGCTTTTTGTTTTGCTACATTAAGAACTGGAATTGATATTTATAACCCTCTATCTGGTAAGATAAAAAATATTCGTTTTGAGGATATAACAGATAATTATGTGTCTGATTTTATTAATTGCGTCTATCAAGATTCTAGAGGATATTTATGGGTGTTGTCTTGGTTTGGAGGATTTGTTTTGGATCAAAACTTGGAGTATAAATATTTTTTTTCTACTAAAACAGGCCTTGTATCTGACGAACTTACCGCTATAGGAGAAGATGCTAACCATGATATTTGGTTAGGAACGATGGGGGGGCTTTCTCGTGTTTCATTTGATTCTGATACATCATATCATATATGTAATTATACGATAACAGAGGGTTTAATATCAAATAGTATTAGTACGGGGGGAATCTATGTTTCCGAAAGTCAAAAAATATATGTTGGATCATCTAATGGTGTGATGTATTTCGATTTAGTAGATGTTCCTATTCATAAGCATTCAGCGAAGCCAGTAATTACAGGTTTGAAAATATCGAATAATGATGTACGTCCAGGAGAATGTGTAAATGGGGAAGTTGTCTTGAAAAAGCAAATAAAGTTTTTAGATAACATAGAGTTAAATTATAAACAAAATGTTTTATCAATAGAATTCTCTTCTCCTTATCTTAATTATAGTGGTAAAATGAGATATGCCTATCGGTTAGATGGATTAGATAAAAACTGGAATTATACTTATAATCCGAATAATTATGCTACTTATATGAATCTTTATCCGGGTAAATATGTTTTTCGTGTAAAGTCAAAGAATTCAAATGGTATTTGGAGTCAAGAACGTCATTTGAATTTGTTGGTAACCCCTCCTTTTTGGAAGACTTGGTGGGCTTATTTGTCGTATGTGGTTATTACTGTTTTTATATTGGCTATTGTTGTACGATTTATTTTGTCAAGAGATCGTTTGGAACAGGAATTGAAAATAAAGCAAATTCGATATGAAAAAGAAGTAGAAGTTAATAATTTGAAAATACGTTTTTTTACAAATATTTCTCATGATATTCGTACACCATTGACATTGATTATTTCACCAATTGAACATATTTTGAATGTTGAAGAATTGAAAGATTCTCTTCGTTCTCAGTTGCAATTGGTTAAAAATAATGCTTCTTATTTATTAACGTTAATAAATCAGTTTCTTGATTTTCGGAAAATGGAAGTTGAAGAGAAAGCTTTAAGTGTTTCGAAATATGATATTGTTGCTTTTGTTCGGCAGGTGACAGATGCTTTTCATTCTTATTCTTTACAGAAAAACATAAAACTTACATTTGTTTGTAATTCATCTAAGATTGATTTGTGGTTTGATTGGCAATTAATGCAGAAGTCTTTGTTCAATTTGATTAGTAATGCGTTAAAATTTACAAATGAACATGGAGAAGTAACTGTCTTTGTTTCAGATTTAGAAACGGAGGTGGAAATTAAAGTTGCTGATACCGGAATTGGCATTCATCCGGAAGAACAGCGGAAAGTATTTCAAGATTTTTATCAAGTGCATCATTCTGCAGGCTCGATTTTGGATCATTATACATCAGGAACTGGTGTTGGTTTGTCCATTGTGAAAAGATATGTGGAGATGCATGGAAGTAAAGTTGAGGTTCATAGCGTATTGGGAAAAGGATCAACATTCTTTTTTAGATTGAAAAAAGGACATGCTCATTTCGAGGATGTTCAGATGGTGCAAGAAGAAATATCAATATCTCATCCAATTGTACCTTTTTTTGCTTTGTATGACAATAAGAATGAATCTCAAAATTCAGATAGAGAAGAAGATCCTATATTAGAAAATAAGATTTTATTGGTTGACGATAATCCAAATATGAGATATCTTCTTGAAACAATATTGGATGGACATTTTATGTTGTTGTTTGCTGAAGATGGTCGACAGGCTTTGAGCCTGGCAGAGAATGAGTTACCTGATATTATTATTTCGGATGTAATGATGCCGGAAATGGATGGTTTTGAATTTGTACGGAATTTAAAAAATAATGTGTTGACAAATCATATTCCAGTTTTATTCTTAACAGCCAAGTCTTCTTTGGAAGATGTTAGAGAAGGTTTGAATATAGGAGCTTGGGATTATATAATGAAGCCATTTCAGGAAGATGTGTTGTTGGCGAAGATTAATAATTTGCTGAATGATCGGAGTCGGTTGTTGGCAAAAGAGCTTCGTCAAGGAGTTTTAGAGGAATCTAATCTTGTAGACTTAAAAAATAAACCAAATTCAAAAGTAGAAAATGACATATTTGAGTTGTCTGATCCGTTTCTTAGACGAGTGATTGATTTTATTGATGCTAATTTGGAAAAAGAGGATTTGAGTTCCGAATATATTGAAATAAACCTTAGTGTGAGTAAAATGCAGCTGTATCGGAAGTTAAAAGCAGTATGTGGACTTTCTGTTTCAGATGTTATTCGTAAAGTAAGGGTACAAAAGGCGATTTCGTTATTACTTACTTCTGAAAATAATGTTTCGGAAATCGCTTATAAATTAGGCTTTTCGGATCCATTTTATTTTAGTAAGGTTTTTAAGAAAGAGACCGGAATGTCTCCTCTTCAATATAAGAAAATGCAGAAAGATTGTTAGGTATTGTAGTTTTTTTGCTGGTAGGTATGTATATTCTTGTTTAAAAGATATTTTGTGTGTAAAAGGCTTTTGTTTGAAACTTTAGTCCAGTAATTTGAAAAAATAATCTATTAGAAGAAGCAAGCTTTATTTTACTTTCGTGTTTAAAATTTAGCGAATTTATGAAACACAAAGTTTTTATAGTACTAGTTCTATCTATTCTTGTTTTTTCTCCAGTATATGGGAGTTCTTGGTTTAGTTTGAAGGATTATGGAGTTAAGGGAGAGCGATCCGAAAATGTGACAAATTCTGTTCAACAAGTAATAGATAAATGCAATAAAATGGGAGGAGGAACAGTTTTCTTTCCTCCGGGAGATTATTTGTGTGGAACGTTGGTTTTAAAATCAAATGTCACTTTATGGTTGGAAGCTGGTGCAACAATATGGGGAAGTCGCAATAAAGAAGACTATAGACAAAGTAAGCAAATATCTGAAACTGCTGGTTTTGAAAATTTGCCATCTTCACCAGTGCTGATTTATGCGGATCGGGTTCAAAATGTTTCGATACGTGGTAAAGGAACAATAGATGTCCAGGCAGAGCGAGAATATCTGCCGTTAAAACACTTGGATCCTTTTATTGAGGAAGAGACCGTAATCGCCCGTAAATCAGGAGTTGAAATGAAACAGTTTTATAAGGTAGAGCCATCGACTTGTATGCTTTTCATTAAAAACAGTTCGAATATTTTGATAGAAGATGTTACTTTTTGGGAGTCATCCGGTTGGACGCTTCATTTACAATGGTCAGAGAAGATAAATATTCGAGGATGTCGTATTTATTCCAGTCTTGTTTCCGGGGTAAATGCGGATGGAATTGATATAGATGGTTGTAAAGATGTTTGTATTTCTGACTGCATAATTAAAACAGGAGACGATGCAATTGTTCTTAAAACGACCTTGAAGGAGGGACATGCTGAATCTTGTGAAAATATAACTGTTTCAAATTGTCTTTTGACTAGCACTTCTTCAGCTTTGAAAATTGGGACTGAAACGTATGCTGATTTTCGCTATATTTCTTTTGCCAATTGTATTATACGGGATACAAATCGAGGATTAAGTATTGTTGTGAGAGACGGAGCTACGGTTGAATATGTTTCATTTTCAAATATTCAGTTGGAAACAAAAAGAAAACATTTTAATTGGTGGGGGAATGGAGACCCTATTTGGATTGTTGTAAAAAAACGTAATGAAAACTCTAAAATAGGGAAAATAGACAATGTGCGTTTTGATGGCATTTCCGGTAGTGGTGAAGGAACGTCTATTATTGAAGGATTTTCTTCGGATTATCCTCTTGGGAAGATTGTGCTTAATAATGTGGATTTAAAAATGTTCCCAGAGTGTTTACCTGATAAAAGGGCAACGGATGGTTTTAAGTTTTCTAATGTTGAATATCTTTCTTTGTCGAATATGAATATTACATGGGATGGGAAGAAAAGTGAACCTAATTGGAGATATACTTATTATTTGGAGAAGATAAAAAAGTTAGAGTTACATCGTGTAAGAGGTCGTATTTTGAATGATATATGTAAAACGTTAATATATACGCGAGAAATAGATGATAGTATTTACGATTGATATATTTATGGATCTATAGAAAATTTTGTTATGAAAAAATGGTTATTGTGTATAGTTCTTATTATAGGAAGTTTTTCTTGTAGAGACGAAGAGAAAGTCGCTAGTTTGGAATCTTTATTTGATGAAAAAACAGGTGAATTATTGTCAATAGGAACTTTTGGGGGAGAACAGCAAAAACAGCAAGATCGATTGTTTGTCCATGTAGATTTGTCACCTGTAGAAAAACAAATAGATATTATTGCAAAGGATAGCATTGTTGAATTGTGTTTAGCTCCAAGGACGATTCAATTACCGGAAGATTGGCGTGATTTCGATTATTTAAATTTTGAGATAGAAAATATGAATGAGCATGATATTTGTATTGAATTTGGAATTAAAGGAAGATGGCTTGATGGTTCAAGAAGAGATACCATTTTAGCCCGGAAGGCGATATGTTTAAATTATCCTTTAATAGAATTGCCTTTAATTGCGTCAATAGAAAAACCTTTTAGTCCTTCTTGTCTGATAATTAGGATGGTAGGGGCTTTGTTGGGAGATCGGATCCGTTTAAAAAAGATATTACTTGTTTATAGAAAGGCAAAGAAATTAGATTCTATAGTGGATAAATATGGGCAGAGAAAGTATAGTAATTGGGATGGAAAAGTAAAAACAGATCAAGATCTTCTACGATCCTTTGATAAGGAAAATGATGTTTTGTTGGAGGAAATTAAGGAACGGGATCGGTTGGGAGGTATGAAAAGTTACGGATTAAAGGCTACAGGCTTTTTCAGATATGATAAGATTGGTGATAAATGGTGGTTCGTAACTCCTGATGGTAATTTATTTTGGTCTTTGGGAGTTACTGGAGTTCGTCCAAAAAATGAAGGGGCAGATGTGACTCCTGTAAAAGGACGTGCTTTTTTATATGATTATTTGCCAGAAATTGATGGGGGATATCGAACAGCATGGGAAAAAGACAGTTTAATCAGTTTTTATTATTTGAATTTATTAAGAAAATATCCGACAATTCAAGATTGGCGAGAAAATGTATTTAATCGACTTTCTAAATGGGGAATTAATACAATTGGCAATTGGAGTGAAGATTCTTTGCTACTAGTTTCAAAAATTCCATTTACAAAAAGTTTTGATACAAAAATATCTCCTTATTATTATTCGGGTGGTTTTTGTGATTATTTTAATCCAGGGTGGCAGAAAGCGGTTGATTCGATCTTAAGTCAAGCTGTCTTGTATAAGAAAAAACCTTTGTTGTTAGGGTATTTTGTTGATAATGAACAAGAATGGGGAAAGGGAGAATTTTCTAATATATTGAAAAATTTGCCTTTGGGTACATATTCTAGAAAAGTTTGGTTGAAACAAATCAAGGATAAATATAAAACGATTGAGAATTTGAACAGAAAAAATGAAACGACTTTTACATCTTGGAAGGATATTGAAGGATTAACAGATGAGAGGCAGTTTATTAAGTTGAAAGATGATGTGAAATTGTTTGAAGAGTCTTTTGCAGATATTTACTTTAAGACAGTTTCGACAAGTTTGAAGAAATATGATCCAAATCATTTATATATGGGATGTCGGTTTACTCGTCAGTTAAAACCGGTACATATTATAAAAACAGCTGCAAAATATACGGATATAATTACGGTAAATGTTTATACGTTTATAGAAGAAGAGATACAAAATTGGCATAAAATTTCAGGGAAACCTATATTGATTGGTGAACATCATGTTCCTCTTTACAGTAACCGACAATATCCACCAAATTATAAATCTTTACCGGAGAAGGAAAGGCAATCTTATTATTTAAATTATGTAGAACGTTGGGCTAAAATGAATTTTTCTTTAGGATGTCACTGGTATCAGTTTGTTGATCAGCAATTGACTGGTCGAGTGGGTAATGGTGAATGTCAGACTGTAGGATTGATAGATGTTACGGATCAGCCGTATAAACATATGATACAGGTGATAAATCAAGCTTCATTAAAAATGTATGAATGGCATTCTATGGAGTGATATGTAGATAGTATTATTGAAAACTGTATATATTTTTGTAAACCATGAAAAAGAGAACGATTGTTTTATTGTTATTATGTTGTTTTTTCACAATTATTGTGCATGCAGAGAAAACAGAGCTACTTTATCTGTCAGGGGCAGGAAGTGATGACGCTATAGAATGGGATTTTTTCTGTACAGGAGGTAGGAATAGTGGAAAATGGGGCAAAATTAAAGTTCCTTCTTGTTGGGAAATGGAAGGGTATGGTACTTTCAAATATGGTCATTTTAGCCAAGAAACGGATGAATCAGGTTTATATAAAACAAAGTTTAAAGTACCTGATGGATGGAAGAAAAAGCGGATATTTATTGTATTTGAAGGTTCAATGACAGATACAGAAATCAAGATAAATGGTAGATTAGCTGGGCCACCCCATCAAGGTGCTTTTTATCGTTTTAAAAGAGAAATAACTTCATATGTCCATGTCGGAAAAGAAAATTTGTTGGAAGTAAAGGTTGATAAGACATCTTCTAATAAGAGTGTAAATGAAGCAGAACGTCAATGTGATTTTTGGGTTTTCGGAGGAATTTTTCGGCCGGTATATTTAGAGGCTGTTCCTTCTGATTTTATTGAGTATACAGCGATTGATGCGAAACATCAAGGGGAATTGAGTGTGGATGTTTTTTTTGATAAGAAGCTTTCAGGTGTGAATGCTGAAATTGAGATAAAAGATGTTTTTGGAAAAAGTATTGGGCGATTATATTCAAATTCACAAAAAGAAAAAACTGGCAGGATTAGTGTGACAGGAAAAATAGACGGTGTAAACCCGTGGTCAGCGGAAGATCCTCAGTTATATATTGCAGAGATATCGTTGAAGCGAAAAGGAAAAATCTTGCATACCATCACAGATCGAATTGGTTTTCGGACAGTTGAGGTAAAACCTCATGATGGAGTTTATATAAATGGGATAAAAATGCGTTTTAAAGGGGTAAATCGTCATTCTCATTATCCGACAACTGGTCGGACTACTTCCAAGTCTTTGAGTATTAATGATGTAAAGCTGATGAAGGAAATGAATATGAATGCTGTTCGTATGTCGCATTATCCACCGGATAAACATTTTTTGGAAGTTTGTGATTCTTTGGGATTGTATGTGATTGATGAATTATGTGCTTGGCAATATCCTCCTTACGATACGGAGATAGGTGCCATTTTGGTTGAAGAAATGTTGAAACGAGATTTGAATCGTCCTTCAATTGTTTTTTGGGCAAATGGGAACGAAGGAGGTTTTAATTTTGACTTGGACCCTTTATTTAAACAGTATGACCCGCAAAAGCGAGCAGTGTTGCATCCGTGGGCTTTTTTCGATCATATCAATACGGTCCATTACATCAAATATAATTCAGGGATAGGAAATATGTTTCACGGACGTGATATATTCATGCCTACGGAAATATTGCATGGATTATATGATGGTGGACATGGTGCTGGTCTGGATGATTATTGGAATTTGATGCTTTCTCATCCATTATCTGCAGGAATGTTTTTGTGGGATTTCGCCGATCAAGCAGTAGTTCGGTCGGATAAAGGTAATATTTATGATACAGATAAAGATCATGGTGCAGATGGTATCTTGGGGCCTCTTCGTCAGAAAGAGGGGAGCTTTTATACGATAAAAGAGATTTGGTCTCCGATTCATTTGTTTCCAAAATATATAACACCAGATTGGGATGGTCGTATTGAAGTGGAAAATCGATATTCGTTTACGAATTCGGATGCTTGTCGTTATACCTATCGTTTTGCAAAAGTTGTTTCTCTTTCAGATAAGAAAATGCAATCGATAGATGGAGTAATAAAAGCTCCGACGATTTCTCCTGGAAATAAGGGGTGTTTGCAATTGGATTTACCCATTGATTGGAGTGCGTATGATTTTCTTTACATAACAATAAAAGATAAGAATGAACAGGAGTTGTTTACTTGGAGTTATGAGATCGGTTCTCCGGAGCGTGTGGCAGAACGTCTGTTACCCAAAGATAATGAATTGTCGCCTGTTGTAAAAGAAAGTAGTGAGTATTGGAATTTTCAACATCCTGATATAGAATTACAATTCGATAAACAGAATGGTATGCTTCGTTCTGTTTGTACAAAAGGAAAGGATATTCCGTTACAGAATGGTCCTGTTTTGGTTACTGATCAGCAATTGATTTGTGATTCGGTTGTTTGTAAAACAATAGATGGAATCGCTCAGTTGACAGCGACTTATTGTATGAAAGGAGCTAAGGGTATTATATATACTTTTACTTGGAAACTACATTCTTCGGGAGTTCTTGAGCTGGTTTATAATTACAAACCTCAAGATATGGTTCGAATGGCGGGTATAACATTTGATTATCCTGAGAGAGAGGTTTGTGGCGCGATATTATTGTCAAAAGGCCCTTATCGAGTTTATAATAACCGGATGAAAGGAGGTTTGTTGAGTATTTGGGATAAAAAATACAACAATACAGTGACAGGGGAAAATTGGGATTATCCGGAATTTAAAGGATACTATTCGCTATTTTACGGAATGAAATTGAACAGTTCTACTCCATTTGAGGTTTATGCTGGTAGAGAAGATGTTTTTTTGCATTTGTTTACTCCGGAAAAGCAAAAACTGTATGATCCAAAGCGCAATTATACATTAGCAGAATATCCTAAAGGAAATATCTCGTTTATGAATGCGATACCGGCAGTAGGAACCAAATTTGGAAGTGCGGAAAATTTTGGACCTCAGTCGCAACCTCATCGTGTACGAGGATATGGTATTGAAAACAATGTTCATGGGAGATTGTTTTTCCGTTTTTGATTTGGAGATTGAATGTTAATTGCAATATCTTTTGCGTTGCAGCGAATAGTTGAAGCCTGTTATCCGAAAACAATTATCGGGGTTTTGAATATTGCTTTAATATCCTTCCTCCTGTCCAATTGAACTTAGTGAAAGGAGGAAGGAATTTTATGGACAGTGTCTGGAACTGGTGACTGATTTTTTAATCAGTTTTGACTACATTCGATTCCTGTAGTTTTGAGTTTACATAAAATTGTGGATAGTCTCGTTTTTGACTATTGTATTGTATCAGAGATTTCTAGCTGTGGAAAATAATAGGCTTTTACATTTCCTTTAATTTTTTCTCCTTCATATTGACCTATTAATTCCCCTGTAAAAATTTCGTTGTTTCTAATCATTCTGATTTCATATGTTCCGGAACTTTCGGGAACATCATTAGATGTATTTCCTTGATTGAAATTGATTTTGAATTTCATGAACACTCCATCAGAATCTGATTTGAAGTCTAAAATCATAAGATGAGTCTTCCATCCGAAATTATCTTTTATCGGTTTACCATTTTTAAATTCGACTCTGACATAATGATCCCAGTTTTTTCGTAATTTGTTAAAAAAGAATGTCATCTCACCATTGTTGATTTCTGCTTGTTTCCATTTTCCGTTTGCATATTTAATTCGTAAAGTTTCCATGTCCTTATTGATATTTTTCAGCATATCATTGTGTATGCTTGGATTGTCTTCATAGTCAACGATACCGTCACTGAATTTAGGTTCTACAGCTTTATGCTGTACCCACCTGTACCAAGTATAGCCGACAAAACCATCTTGTAAAGCAGCTCTCTTGAGCGTTGTTTCTCCACGTTTGAACATACGTTCCTTCATATCCATTTGGCTGGTTTTTTCGCTTGGAAATAAAACTTCTTTATATAAAGGAGTATTCCAACTGAATTCTCCGATTAAGAAAGGTATTTCAGACTGTTTATAAATGGAGTCGTAACGCTCATATAATATAGGTTGGTAATTATTGACAGAGATAACATCTGTCCAGGGAATGATGGCAGATAAAATTTCTTTTGGTGGGGGAGCTCCGAAACGGCAGCCGAGAATTAAGTGGTTCGGATCGTAGCGCTTTATGGCTTTGTTTGCTTTTTTGAAGTAACAAGAGGCATAATATCCGACAAATGCTTCTGTGTCTTTTTTATAAGCTTCTCCTTGTATTGGCAGTTTCTTCTTACTCCAAGAACGAAAACTGTCCCAGTTAGGAATATCTAAACCCCAATTATTGGACAATTCCTTGAAATTATTTCCATGTCTTTCTATTACAAACTTGGCTGCGGCTTGAAAGGCTTCTTTTTCTTCTGGCAATTCTAATAATTGCCGAAGCAGTGTTGGTTTGAAATCTCCTGCTTTAAATCCAAGATCAAATTCGGAGGTATTGATATTGCCAAATCCGATTTCATTGTCGGTAAAGTATCCGACTAAGTCTTTGGATTCACGCAAAGGGGAACATAAAGCTCGTGCTTTTTTATCAATAGCATATTCCCATTCGGAACTAAAAATATCAGGTAATTTGGTAGCATTGAAATAAGGTCCTTCATAGAAAAATTCCAGTATTTCGGTAAAAAAGATTCCCTTGTTGTAAAATTCCTCAGTAGTCCAGGCTCCTAAAGCGTTGAATCTTAATTTTTTTAAATAAGTGATGGAACTATTTACAAAGCTATCGGGAGCTTGTTGATAATTGTATTTTTTATCTATAGTTATTGCATATTTCCCTGGTTTGGCTCGTCGACCACCAGCTGTACCAGCTCTGTTAATAGCACAAACTCCTTTGTAGAAGAAAGGTCTTCCATTAGAATCTATAAGCCACCATTGTCCTTGTGTGCTTTTTCCAACATGTATAAAATGTGAGTTTCCTCTCGTTGCTCCATCAATAAATGTAATCTTCTTTTCAATAGACTGACATCCCATAAAGATGAACAACAGATTGACGTAATAAATAATAAAGTTCTGTTTCATATTGTTTGTAAATAAAGTTTTATACAAAAATCAGAATTTGGATTTTGTTTTATTTGTTATATTTTTTCAAAAGGAGGTATGAATCTTGCAGAAATGAATAAATTACAAGTAAATAACTGAATAGCAGTAGTGCTGTTTGGAACTTGTAAATAAAATCCATGCTTTTGAAAGAATAATGCATTTTGAATGTTTGTAAAGTGTCTTTCTTTGCAAAAGTTATTGTTAACATTAATATTATGTAGTTTATGAAAAAAAGTAAGAACAGAAATGGATTATTTATATATCCATTTGTAGTATTGTTATTATGTTCTTCTTCGATTGTATTGGCGGAATCGATGCAAGGTGAAGGAGGATTAATTGGAGTGAAAAACACTGTCCTGCAATCAGGAAAGATTTCAGGACGTATAGTAGACAAGGGTGGGGCTTCAGTTGCCGGAGCAAATGTAGTAGTTAAAGGGACAACAGTTGGTGTTATTAGTGATTTAGATGGAAACTTTGAGTTGAATACTCCGATTGAAGGGAAAGTATTGGTTGTTAGCTTCATCGGTTATGTGACTCAAGAAATCCCAATTAACGATAAAAAGTTTTTTTCGATTACGTTAATAGAGGATTCTGAAGCACTAGAAGAAGTGGTTGTGATTGGTTATGGAACTTCAACTAAGCGCGAGAATACTGGTGCTATAACTTCTATAAAAGGAGATGATTTAGCAAAGATGAAAGGGCTGAGCTTAGATGCAATGCTGCAAGGTGGAGGAACCGGTTTACAAGTAGCTCAATCAAGTGGTGCTCCGGATGCACCTGTGCGAGTGATGGTCCGTGGAACAAGTTCTATATTTAGTGAAACGGAACCTTTGTGGGTTATTGACGGTATCCCAATTCTTAATCCGACAAATGGATTTAATGGCTCAAATCCGTTAAGTATGATTAACCCAAATGATATTGCTTCTTTTGAAGTTTTGAAAGATGCGGCAGCTACTGCTATTTATGGTTCACGTGGTTCGAATGGTGTTATATTGGTCACGACAAAAACAGGCGCGAAAGGATCTGGTCGATTATCTTTTGATTATAATTTTGGTGTAACAGAACTGTATAGAAATTATAATGATATAGGATTTATGAATTCGAATAATTGGATTGAACAAGTAAATTTAGGAAGAAAAAATGCCGGTTTTGAAAATATGGCAGATGTTGATTTAATGAAGTTGCCTATATTTTCAAATGCCGTTTCTGATCCTAATTTTACATTTAATCAGAATATGATTGCAAATACAAATTGGTATGATCAAATAGTTAGGACTGGGCGTTTTCATGAAATGAATTTATCGACATCAAGAGGATTTGATAAAGGGGATTTATATATATCTGCTAATTATAGAACTGAAGAGACTGTATTAAAAAATAGTGATTATAATCGCTTTTCTTTTAGGACAAATGCCAATTATGAACCAATAGAAAATTTGAAATTGGGTGTTAAAATTAATTTGAGTTATTCTTCTACAAATAAAGTTCCTAATGGAGGATCTCCTAGTGGCAATATGGGGGTTGCAAATGGAGGTTTTTCGTCTTTAGGTGCAGAAGCACTACCGATTATGCCGATTTATGATAATGCTGGAAATTATTTTAATCCTCTTTCCGGATACAATTTGTTAGCAACTATAGACAAGCAATACTATAAAGATTATAGGGAAAATTATAAGTTACTAGGTTCTGCATATGCAGAATACACTTTTCCTTTTTTGAAAGGATTGTCTTTGCGAGGGGAAGCCTCTGTTGATATCAACCATGGCTTAACTAATTTTTATGTATCAAGGGAGTTGCGTTTGGCAGGGGTCAATTATGTGGAAGCACATCCAATAACACAAAGAAATTTTAATTCTAATTTTTTGATAAATTATAATCGAAAGTTTAAAGAAGTTCATAGTGTAAATGCTGTTTTAGGTATTGAAGGACAACAAATGACTTCAAGAAATGCAAATTTATATGGAGAGAATAATACAGGTTTAAATATGGATTTTGGTGCTCCTACAATTGTGACTCGTTATCCTTCTGCCGGGTTTGGAGGAGAGCGTTATATACTTTCATATTTTGCTCGTGTTAATTATATGTTGAGGGATAAATATATGATTGGAGCAAGTTTCAGACGTGATGGTGTTTCTATTTTTAGACCGGAAAACCGTTGGAGTGCTTTTTTAGCAGGTTCTTTAGGATGGATTTTAACAGAAGAAGAATTTTTAAACAATCAGGAGTTGTTCAATATGTTAAAATTGCGAGTTAGTGCAGGTCAAACAGGAAACCAGAACATTGATGCAAATGCAACATATACAACAAAATTAGATTGGCCGGGCTATGGAGAACTCGGGAAAACTGTAAATGTTAGTAAACTAGGTTCTACGGATTTGACTTGGGAAACTACAAACGCTTATGATATAGGCATTGATTATGGGCTTTTAGAAAATAGAATTAATGGATCAATAGGGTATTATATACAGGATGTAAAAGATTTGTTGTTTGATGTCCCAGTTCCAATCTCTACTGGATTGTTCAATTCATCAAGTGTTTGGGCAAATGTTGGTGATATGAGAAATCATGGTTTTGAATTTAATATTGATGCTACGTTGATAAATACTAAGAATTTTCAATGGCGTTTAGGAGTTAATTTGACTACGAATCGGAATAAAGTAATGAAGTTAACAGATGCGATAGACGTTAAGTCTGGCTTGATAAATGGTCAGACTTATAATAAGAAAGGTGGACGGTTGGCTGCATTTTACTTAGCAGAGTATGCAGGGGTGGATGATAAAACCGGACTTCCTATGATTTATGAAATTGATCGTGATTACTATACTGAAACGGGGAAAACTGTTAAAACAGGTAATATTATTCCGGCAACAGATAATAATATAAAAAATCATAAGATGATACATGAAAATCAGACGGCATTACCTACTTTTTTTGGTGGATTGAATTCTACTATGTCATATAAAGATTTTGAACTGTCTTTTGTTTTTTCATATCAAGGAGGGAATTATATTTATTGGAATACAGAATGGGCTAATTTATCTGTTGGGAATGGCTCAAAAGTGTTGCGTGATAAAATTATTAATAATACTTGGACAAATCCGGGTTGCAATGCACAGTATCCCATTTTAATGTGGAATAATAAATCAAATATTGATGATAGCGGTAAAGCTCAATTCAATGCAGATGGAACTCCTAACAATTCTTATGCGTACTCAACGCAGGATACAGATGCTCATTTGTATAAAGGAGATTATCTCCGTTTGAGAACTCTCCAATTAGCATATAATGTTCCTGTATCAATGTTGGATAAGATTAAATTAAAAGGACTGCGTATTTACATATCAGGGAATAATTTGTTTACTATAACTGGATATAAGGGCTGGGATGTTGAAGCTGCGAATGTGGACGGTTCGAGTGTCTCTCGAAATTTGGGGCAAGGTATATATGGAAATACATTACCTTCAACTCGTGTTTGGAATATTGGAGCAAGTATTACTTTTTAAATTAATTATATCATGAAAATAAAACATTTATTATTATATATATCTGGAGGATTATGTTTGAGCTGTCAGAATTACTTTGAACTTGAATATCCAGTAAATCCTCCTGTTAGTACAGTTGAAGATTTAGAACGAGCTGCTGCTGGTGCGTATTATTATATGAGTGGTTTAAGTGGGAATGTAGGTGTTCCAGATAATTTAACAGTATATGTGGCGTGTACCTCTGATGAAGTACGTTCAGTGGAAGGGGGAGCTAATGTACCAGATGCTATATCTCTTTATGGAAGAATAAATGAAGGTGAAAATTCTTTGTTGAATAATTTGTACAATCCAGCTTATGGGATGATTGGAGGTGCAAATCAATGGTTGAGTGAAGTTGCTACAGGTAAATTTGATCGTTTGGAGGGAGCTGAAGATTTACCGGAAATTTGTGGTGAGTTCTATTTCATTAGGGCTTATGCCTATTTTAATCTTGTTCGTGTTTTTTGTCCTCCATATGAGAAGGGGGGAGATAATGGCATGAAGAAGTTGCCTTTTATAACGGAACCGATTGCTGGTTTATCTGAGGCATATATCTCTCCATCTTCTGTTCAAGAAATATATGGTCAAATTATATCTGATTTAAAGAAGGCGAAATCCGATCTTCCTGAAAAGCCACGGCATCCAGGACATGTTGGGAAGTTTGCTGCTATAGGATTATTGGCCAGAGTGTATTTTCAAATGGGAGAGTTTGATTTAGCAGAAGAAGAGTGTAACCAAATTATTGATAATAATGGTGGATTATATGATTTATCACAGGATCCCATTGCGGCTTGGGATAAAGGTTGGAATTGTTTTGGAGCTAAGGAAGTTATATGGCATTTTGCTCAAGGAAATACAGAGTATATGAATGGGCTAGGTGACAAATCAAGTGATTGGAATGTTTTACGTCGTTTTATGGTTTTTAATTTTGCAAATTCGACAAGTGGATCGTTAAAGGTTCATGATCATCGCTGTATGGCTTTAAGTTATTCTTTACTTAAACAAGCAGAATGGATGAATGTGCAGGATACGACTCCGACTTTGAAAGCGTTGAATGATAAAAGGTTTCAACAGATATATAAATATAATGAAGGAGATGATCCTTATGTTTTAGGTATTAATGGCAAATATTTTTGGGTTAATAAATACTATCGAACTTCTTTAGATGTATCTTCTACAGGAAAAGGTATTGGCGCTGTACCTATGATGAGGTTGGCTGAATTTTATTTAACACGTGCTATTATTCGTTTCAATAAAGGAGATAAAAATGGAGCAGCAGCTGATATTAATGTAATCCGAAAAAGAGCTTGGGGGGGAAGTAGCGATTATGTTCCAGTTGATGCGTCTGTATTAACGGCAGAAGATATTCATATTGAACGCTGGAAAGAATTGGCAGGTGAAGCAGATCGTCTGTTTTATTTGCAGGCATTGAAGATAAATATACCGAATGGTGATCGAGACTCTGGTTCTATTCCTTATAATTCAGAGAATTTGCGTTGGCAATTACCACAAAAAGAGTATGATTTGAATCCTAATTTGGATATATCGATAAAATAATATTGTAAACAATCTCAGTGTGTTAAATATATGCGCATATAATTTTCACGGTAGACGTATGTTTAACACACTATTATATTAGTATGATGTGGATCGGAGAAATTTTATAAAAAGTGCATCTGTCATTGGAACTACAGGAGTTTTAAGTTCTAAGTCTATAGCGTCATATGCTTTGAATAGACTAGGTGTTCAGGTGAATGAGGAAACTCGTGGACGAATTCAGGATAACCGGACTCGTAATGTCTCAATAAGACTTTTGGATGTGACGGGAAAACCTTTGAAGCATACGACAGTAGAAGTCGAGCAACTCAGTCATACTTTTTTGTTTGGCGAGTGCAATAAGCATATGGATCCATTGTTTCGTTTAGGAAGTGGAGGTGCAGAAAAGTTAAAAATTGGTCGTAAATTGTTTGCTGAAGTGTTTAATGCTTTAAATACGACCTGTTATTGGACGGAACGTCCGAGAAATAATATGGCGAAAACTGAAGAGTTTCAAGGCGAACTTAATATGGATGGTTTTGATGAGTCTGTAAAGTGGGCTTTGTCTGAAAGTTTGACTGTGAAGGGGCATCCCTTGTTTTGGCCTGTACCGAAAGCGATTCCGGAATGGATGGATAAGTATGATTATCAAACGAAATTAAAATTTTTGGAGATTCGTCTTCGGTCTATTGTTTCACGTTATAAAGGGAAAGTCAAATTATATGATGCAGTTAATGAGTTCTTGTGGGAACCGGCATTGAAAAATCTGAAAAAAAGGGTGTGGCCTTATATGGAAACAGAGGAAAATATCGCTGAATATATTGCTTTTGTTTTGAAAATTTGTCGCGAAGAAGATCCTGATGCCTGTTTTTTGATTAATGACTATGGTTTGGAGAGGAACCATAACGAACCTATGCAATTGGCAGCAAATGATAATGATGTGACGGCTATCCAGTACAATCGGTTGATGGGAAGTGATGGAAAGGAGGTTACGGCTCAGAGGCAACGTATGCGTTATATGAATGTTGTAAAACGGCTTTCAGATATGGGGTATCCACCTTCTGCCATAGGTATGCAAGGTCATAGTGGAGCTGTTACAACTGAACAGCAATGGGCTTTGTACGATGAAATGCTTCAATGTGGATTACCTCTACATATTACGGAGTTTTGGGCACATGAAGAGGATTTTGGGCCTTCTTTTTTGAAATTGGATCAAAAGGAGAGACAGGAAAGAATTGCTGAATATGTTGTTCAATATATGAAAAATGCTTTTGCTCATCCTGGTGTAGAGGCGTTTTTCTTTTGAGGATTCATGGGGATGGGAGTGCAATTTAAAGAAGGGCTTTCTCCTTCGTATGATTTGCTACCGGTTTTCGATAAGGTAAGGGATTTGATTCATAAAGAATGGCATACGAAAGAATTACTTATGACTGATGCGGAAGGGAGGATCTGTTTTAATGGTTATTTTGGAAATTATTCATTGCGATATTCATTGAAAAAAGAAACTTCTTTTAATATGGGAGTCCCTTTTAGAGTTTCTAAATATTCAGTAGGGGAGTTGGAGTTGAAAACTTTAGCTCGTATGTGATATGTGAAATTTTTTTAGTAATTTTTGAGAGATGGAAAAGTTTTTGTTTATATGGATGTGTTATATGGTCTGTTTTTCTTCTTGTATACGAGATAGTAATTGCTATTATTCTGTTTTGGATTATGGGGCTAAAGGGGATAGTTTGACATTGAATACACCATTTTTGCAAAGGGCGATTGATCAAGCTGCAAGAAATGGTGGAGGAGTTGTTTATGTCCCGAATGGAATTTATTTGACGGGTACAATATTTCTTAAATCGAATGTCACTTTGTATTTAGCTGAACAGGCAAAGCTATTAGGTTCTCCGGATATAAAAGATTATAAGGAATTGACTTGGGGGCATAATAGGGACCGGCAACCTTATCATCTTATTTGTGCAATTGATCAAGAAAATGTTTCAATAGAAGGACGTGGAATCATTGATGGTAATGGTGAGTTTTTTGTGCAGGAATATGAGAAAGATGATCATGGAAGAATGATTACTCCTCGTTGGCTTAAACCGAAGGAACAGAAAGTAAGTCCGTTGATAGAATTTGTTCGTTGTAAAAATTCTACGATTAGGGATGTTAATATTAAAACGGGAGGAGGATGGAATTTACATGTTCATGATTGTGATATTGTTAAAATACAGTCTGTTAACATTGTGAATAATTTGTATAGCCCTAATTCGGATGGAATTGATATCACGGGATGTCATGATGTAATTGTTTCAGATTGCTATATAAAGACGTGTGATGATGCGATATGTTTAAAGACAACGCCTGATAGCAGGGATTGTAGGCGAGTTACGGTTACGAATTGTATTATAGAAACTTTGTGTGTAGGGTTGAAAATGGGATGTGTCGAATCGTTTAAGGATATGTCTGATGTTACGTTTAGTAATTGTGTGATTAATAAATCGTCACGGGTAGTGGGTATTTATGTGAAAGAAGATGCTGATTATAATAATATTACAATAACAAATATTACGGCTAATACGAATGCTCCATTAGTTTTTAATCGCCCGATTATTATTATGGCACATCGAACGGATTCCAATAAACGATTTGGATCAATACGGAATGTAGTGATTAGTAATTTTATTTGTGAAACGGAAGGACGAATCTTGTTGACTGCAGAAAAAGGGTGTGTTATAGAAAATATTGTTTTGAGAGATGTTATGCTACGTTACCCGTATGTTGAAGATCCTGCCCCAATGGTTCCCGAATCTGGTAGTTCTCAGTTCCCTGATAAAGACAAACATCCTGGGGTTGGTGAAGCACATGCCGCAATAGTGGCGGATAATATTAAGAATCTTGTAGTCGATAATTTTATTGTGGACTGGCCTGAAAATGAGGGCACACCTCTTTTGTGGCGGCATCCTGAGAGGATCGAAAATGGTTCTTCACGCATACATAGACCAAATTATTCAAAGGCAAAACAGACTGATTTTAAGGTTTTGTGGGGTAGGAATCTACAAGGGGGGTATTTACGAATGCCATTGGCTTTTTCTTCAGACAATACCTTGAAATATGTATTGCAAAATTCATCAATACGCGTTTATGATTAATGGTCCTTGGAAGGGCGTGTAATTTTGTTACAGGTTTTTTGAAAAAATAGAGTAGAGTAATATGTAAGTATATTACTTAATATTGAATTGTAATAATAACTTAAAAGATATCCATGAAAAGAATTTACCTTATTGTATTATTCTTTTTTTTAGTTCGAATGTTTTCATTTTCGGAAGATACACGTACCTCATTAGAGGTTATTTGTTCGATTGGAAATAAATTAGTCCGGACAACATCCTTTCAAAATCGATTGGTGATAAGTCATAATGATAAAAAAATTTCGAGTTTGAAGTTTGTTGATTTTGAACGGACTTTTGGTGCGTATTCTTCGGCTTGTGCTTATGCATTGACTACGATTGTTTCATCTGAGGATTATTTGTTAGATGTTCAATTTACGCATAATGATCATTGTATTATGTGGTTGAATGGAAAAGAAGTTTATAATCGGTTAAACCCACCAGAAGTAGGTGTAATACATGAAGAAAGAAGTATCGAGTTAGGAAATAAATTGAAATTGTCCCTTCGAAAAGGAACGAATCTATTATTGGTTCGGTTAAATACCAGCGGAAAAGATTGGGCGTTTTATTTCCAACGGGAGCCGGATCGGGGAGCTGTACTAACGGATGAATGTCCTCGGATCGAGTTGACGTTAGAAGGTCTTGATCATGTTGATCGGAATGTTGCAGCATTGTCTTCCTGGCTTTTATGTGGACCGTTTGGAGAGGATGATACTGATTTTCTTGAAATGTTGGATGGACATTGGGGGAGGATGTATGATTCGGAACTTTGTGGAAAAGTCACTTGGTGTTTACCTCGAATTGAATTGTTAGGGGATGTTATAGATCCGGCTCCTTGGGGAACAAATTATAATTGGAATTACCACAATGGTGGAGTGGCATGGGCAATGCAATTGTTATCGGATATATCAGGGGATATGAAATATGCAAGATTTGCAGATGATTTTTGTTCTTATCATTTAAAAAATATTCCTTTTATAGCTTATCAGGTTGAAAAATTGAATGCATTTAATTGTCCAAATCATCATATATATGAGACACCATTGCTTGATTTTACATTGGCTCCGGCTCTGCCTTTTATTAATGCATTAAACAGTAAGAGGACTTTGGAAGATCAAGACGCTTATATTGCTTTTGTCAATAAAATGCTCCAATATAGTAAAAAGCAGACACGTTTACCGGGTACAATGGCTTATACTCGTTTAACTCCGAAGAAATATACGACTTGGGTGGATGATATGTTTATGGGTATTCCTTTTTTGGTGCAGGCGGCTCGTTATACTTCAGACAAGACTTATTTGGAGGATGCGGCACAACAGGTATTAGATTTTAATAAGATCGTTTGGGATGAGGATGTACAGTTGTATATGCACGCTCGGTATTCAAGTGAACCTGAATTGAAATTGCCTCATTGGACGCGAGCTAATGGTTGGGGGATATGGGCAACGACAGATGTTTTAATGAGCTTGGAAAAGGAAAATGTATATTATAAGCCTATTTTGAAACATTATAGGACACATGTCCAATCGTTGATAAAGTATCAGAATGATCGAGGTTTTTGGTATAATGTAATGGATTATCCCGAATCAAAAGATGAGGTATCAGGAACAGCTATTATAACAATGGCTATAGCTAGAGGCATTAGGAATGGGTGGCTGGATAAAAAAAAGTATTTTCCGATTGTTCAAAAAGCTTGGGAAGCTATTAAAACTCAAATACATAAGGATGGTACGGTCGACAATATTTGTTATGGGACTATGTGTTCGTCTGATGTGGAATATTATTGTAATAGGCCTTTCTATACAGATGATACTCATGGTTTATTTGCTGTATTATTTGCAGGTATGGAAGTTTATTTGCTGGAAAAGACATTTTTGAATAATTGGTAAAGGATTGGGTGTATAGAATTAATAATGGAGAATAGCTAATATGAATTGGAAATTTTATTTATTGATTTTGTTCGTTTGTTCTGAACCTATAAGTGCACAAAAACTAATAGGTGGTGATAATGCCTATTTTGCGGAAGATTTGTATGATTCTGCTTATCCGATGATGAAGGAATGGGCAAAAGCGGGTGTGGAAGGAGGAATCCCATCTTCAGAAAAGACTGAAATAAAAAAAGTAGTGACAGCTGATGATAACTGGGAAAATGCTCTTCAGGAGGTTCATAGTTTAGGAGGGGGAGTTGTTTTATTAAAAAACGGAGATTATTTATTGAAGCAAACATTACAGATTCCTTCAAATGTGATTTTGCGAGGGGAGAATAAAGAGTCTGTTCAGATATTGGTCGATATGCATGGTTATCATTTCAAAACAGGTAAACCGACTATAGCTGCACTTTGTATGAGCCACGTAGAAAGAGCTGGTATAGAAAATCTGACAGTGCGTTATGTAACGCCTGATTTTGAACCTTTTGATAAGCAACATGTATATGAATCATGGGATAAAAGAGTTTTTCATGTTCGTGAAAACAGAGATACTACTTTATTTGTTGAAATGGTCTGGATAAATAATTCTCGTAATTGTTGGATTGATAATTGCCAGATTTTATGGTCTGGTAGTGATGCCATACGGATAGATAGCTCTGAGCATATTACTTGTCGAAGGAACTATATAGATCGGACTTATAATAAATGTGATGGAGGAATGGGGTATTATAATATAATGCGATCAAAATATGTATTATCTTGCTATGAGAAAGTTCGCCGTATTCGCCATTATGCTATTCACGTCAATAGTAAATATTGTGTCGCTATTCATAATGATTTTGAAGTAGACGTGAATTTTCATAGTGGGGATGATGGGTATAATTTGGTAGAAAATAATAGAATAATAATTCCTGTATGGCATAGTTGGCATTGTTTTCAGTTAGGAGATCCAGGACAACATAAACCTGCAGGTAAATGGAATATTGTATATAATAATGTGACCTATCACAAATTAAATGGAGCGGAATATGCTAAACCCAATCGAGTTTATTTAATGAATGATTCATTTGGAGGGAAATCTGTTTTAGAGACAGATTTAAAATCTCCAACCTATAATACTTTTTACCCGATTAAAGTTCGATAAACTTAAAATTTTGTTGTTATGAATAAGATTGTATGTTTAGTTTGCTGTTTGTTTTTGTTGAGCGAGAATTCCAAGTCTCAAGTGAAAGAAGATGAGTTCTTGCACGATTTGTATGATAAGATGCATGATAGTCCAATGCAACAAAAGATTAGAAAAATAGCTCCGATGCCGTTTGGAGTGGTTTTTCTTCCATGGGCAGGGTGTACAGAGCAAGATATGCGTGAACATTTTCGGTTAATGAAAAAATTAGGTTTTACGAATCTAAAACAAACTATGGCGACTCCGGAATGGCCGGAGAAGGAAACGCTTCGGATTGCTTTGGAAGAGGGTATAATACCTTTTTGGTACGGAGAAGGTGGATGGGAGGATATCACTCCTGATTTGTTAAATAAATTAGGTATATCTGTAGATATGCCTATTAAGCAAATACGGACGGATCAACGAATGTTGGATTATCAACAAACTATTCTAAAGAAACATTTGGATAATTGGGACAAAATGGAGAAAGTAAAGGATTTGTATTCTCATATACCTGATTCGAAGTTACGTATTTCAGATGTGGCTCTCTTTAAAAAATGGGTAAAAAGTCAATATAAAACAATAGAAGATTTGACAAAAGCTTGGAATCAATACGAAGTGGGTATTTGTGACAAGCCATATAAGTCTTGGGTTGACTTTGAAAAAGATCCTCTTGTCGTGTTAGATCCGAGTGGATATGAAGTAATTCCGTCAAAAGGAAAGGAATATGGATTTGTTCGTGATATTTTACGCTTTAAGGCTGATATGTATATTGATAATATAAAGAAAACGAAGAAGATTCAATTTCCGGAACAACCTCAACGTGCAGGTGGAGAAATGGGGTTATTTTTACCGTTTGCATCCCGAGCGACAGATATGGAAGGCATCGCTGAAGTAATGAAGGATTATGGATCTTTTTATCCATCAATACATCTAGCATGGCATTTTGAAGAAACGGATTATGAAGTGACGCGATGTATTTATATGCAGTCTTCTATATGTGTGGATTGGTTTAAAGGAGGATGGGCTGCGACTTGGGAAAGTACGGGAGGGCCTCAACAATTTAGTGGCAGTAAAGGTTGGGAAAGGAAAGCCCATGAGACAACAGCTGGATATACGGTTGATAAAGGCACAATAACTCAATTGTTATTGTCTTATTTGGCTGGTGGTTTCAAAGGAGTCGGGCTGTGGGCATGGAATTATCGGAGAGCCGGTTGGGAATCTGGAGAATATGCTTTATTAAATAGGCATAATGAGGCTGGGGATAGAGCAATTCGTGCAGGGGAGATTGCTAAAGCCGCCAATAAATTTAGGGATGAGTTATGGAATGCTCATAAAGAACCCTATGTCGGTATTTTTGTAAATTGGGATAATGAGGCTATTTGGGCTGCTGTCTCCGGACCCGGAAGAGAGCATTTTAAACATTATCCGGTTAAATCTCGTATCGGAATTAGTCGTGCATTGATAGATGCTAATATCCCATGGGAACATGTTACTGCAAATGACTTGAAAAAAGGATTGGCAAATCGTTATAAAGTTATTTATTTACCGGCGCAAGTGGCTATTAATGAGGAACTATTTCCAATATTTGAACGATATGTAAAGGATGGAGGTCGCTTGGTTCTTGATGCCCCAAGCGGTTGGTGGAATGGAAGAGGGCTTGTTTTGGATACAAATGTAGGTTCTGACTTTGAACGAATTTTTGGAGTTTCTTTGGATGATATGCAATATGCTAATAATACTCATTATTTCCTTAAAAATTATGAGTTGAAAGGGTTTGTGTTTGATTTGAAGCCGACTCGTGCAAAGATATTAGATACATTCCAGTCTGGTAGACCGGCTGCTACAGAAAACAAATTGGGAAAAGGAACGGCTGTTATATTGGCTACGGACGCCTCATTTAGTATGCAAAGCCCCGGAAATCAGTTTATGCAGGATTGGACTTTGCGATATACTATGGGAGGGTGGGAATCTCCTTATCGGTGTTCAAATGCAATTGTTTATCGATTGGCTTCACCTATTGCGGATCATTATTTTATAATGAATGATGGGGAAGCTAAACAGGTATTGCTTGATACAAAGAGATATAAATATAAATCTATGGAAGATGCTGTTACAGGAGAGAATCTGGTGTTAGGATCCTCTTTTAATGTAGACGCATATAGTGGTAGGTGGATCCGTATGATAAAATAACAATGTAACATCCGTCTATAGTAAATATTCTGATGTGACTTTTGAGATAAATAGACGAAAGTTATAATGAAATATCTAATATGAAAATTGTGATTATGAAAGTGTTTTTTTATGGCATATTTTTATGTTCGATGCAGTTTATATCTGCACAGCAAAGTTGGGATGTTACTACTTATCCGGACGAAAATGGATTTTACAGAAGGACTTGCAATGCTGTCGATAAGTTATCTGAAATAGATTTTACTCTACGATCAAAAGCTTTTTCCAAATGTCCGGATACAGGGTTGCCTGTGTATAGTTGGGTATTAGAGAGTGAAAGTGTAGTCTCTCCATATACAGGTCGTTTGTATAAGCAAGGTCCTACTGGTTATTTTGGTCCAAAAATGAGGAATAATGCTGGGGAAATAGTAGTATTTGGAGGAGATCCTTTAAAGTATGATTTAAATCCGGCAACAGCTGTCCTTTTAAAAAAAACGGACGACAAAACGGCTTTGGCATTTGTCTCCATTCCGGGAAATATGGCTCAACAATACCATTTCGCAGCAACAAATTGGACACGTTTTTATGGATTATTAGCTGATAATATGGATGAAAAATGGCGGAGCCGGTATGCTGATATTGTAGGAAATTATGCAGAGAAAAGACGTCCTTCGGATGGAGACAGGCAGTATGCTCCATTAAAAAAGGCTTATAATTTAGTTGGTTTCCCAGAAGAGAAACAGGGTGTGTTAGGTGGTGGTTTTACAGATGGAGGTACAGAAAACCATAAAATAATGTGGCGTACATCTGCACTTGTTTATGCTCAATTATTTTCTCCGGACGCTAAAATATCAGGATATTCAATAGGGGAGGTGAAAAAAATTGTGCCGAATATGTTTCGTGATTTTTTTCATAAACTTTTAAGGGTTGGGAATGGAGAATATGATTCCCATATATATTATCCTCATTCAATTTATGCTTGGATGAATTTATATGATTTTTCGAAAAAAGAAGATTTTTGTCAGATGGCTAAATTTATGTTGGACTATGATTTTTTGACATATGGCTTGAAATGTGTTGACAATACGATTGCGGGTGGGCAGAAACGTGGTTTCCTAAGCCCTTTGGCACCAAGTGAAATGGAAACTTTAACATGGGCTTTTACGGGAAAGGGAAGCAAGAATATGTCGGACGCAGAGGTACATCTTCATCAAGCCACGACTCGATATCGTCCTAATAAAGTTATATACAATATATTAAGCGGAAATATTTCATATCCTTTTGAAGCTTATATGCGACGTCCTACTTATCATATGAATAAAGCAAATACATTTCAGGAATCATTTTTTAGGTCGGACAGTTATGGTTTAGGGAATATTTATATGACAATGCTGGATAATCCAAATCAGCAAGTGGTTTGGTCATTAGTTGCGCAAGGTAAAGATGGACCGTTAACTTTTGGGGGGCAACAGCCGTATCGTTTGGGACCGTCTGGTCATAGTCAGTATTCGCAATCGGTTCATAATAGGCGCTCTTTGATTCTTGTTTCTGCTGATACTGGAGAAAAACCTGGCAGGATATTAACAGATGAAGAGCGAGAGCGTTTTAATAGTGCGAATGAAAGGTTAGAAATATTGCGTTTCCCTTCCCAATTAACGCTAGGATCTGTCTGTTCTTATTTTGAGCGATCAAAACTATCGGCTTCATCGTGGTTGTATATACCGAAAAAGGTAGATAAAGTGTTGGAAACGGATGGGGCTATTTTTATAGAGGCAAATGAGACTTATATTGTGATATTTCCGCTTTCTGATTATGAATGGATTCGTTCGGACGATTGGGATTTTTTACCCAAAGAAAAGATTTTGGAGATACATAAGTATTTGGAACAATATTGGATTTTGTCTGTATATGGGAAAAAATCTGGATATGTATTAGATTCTGCAGAAAAGAAAGATTATGAATCTTTTGAATCTTTTGTTAAAGCGTTTCAAATTGAAAACCGGGTGGATTTATCTCATTTTCAAACACAGAATGAAATTGAGTATAAAAATCTGGAAGGGGATAAATTGAAGATGCAGTATAATGAAATTGGTTTTAGAGCTAAAGCTTGGTTGAATGACAAAGCGTTTGATTATGAAAATTGGGCGAATGGATATGTTTATCAGTCTCCTTATGTGCAGATAAAAGATGGCTGTTTATATGTGACTGACGGGATAGATGGATATGTGGTTGATTATAGAAAAGATTATCCGGTTTATCGTGTGTGGAAATAGTTTTTGGGAGAAATTGTGGTGTTTTTATGAAGAGTGGTATTATATTGTTTTGGATTTTCCTGTTTGTTCCCATACTGAATTTGTTTGGTGTGAATAGTGGGCCTCAATATCGTGACAAAATTGTTGATTATATTGCGGACGAGTATATTCCGCCTTCTTTGTCAATTGGAGACCCGGAGAAATATTATTATCCTATTGCATTAGCTCGCTTTACAAAGTATGGAATTCAAGATTCTATAGCGAATAAGTATGTATCGTTGTTAGCAGAAAGGGGCGTTTTTCATTTTGCATCAATCGGCTTGGTTCGTATTCTTTATGATTTCCGGATGGCTCCTGCCATACAATCAAGATTGCAAGAGATTTTGTCTCATCAGTTGGAAGGAAATTTATGGGAGAGTGAGGGCACTGAAAATCACTTGAATATGGAGAGAACTTCGGGATTTCTTATTGCTCAAGCTGCATTGGAATTATTGCCTCAGAAAACAGAATTGGCTGTAAAGCGTTATGGACAAATGAGAAATTGGATTTTGACGTGGGGTAATCGCTTTTTAAAATATGGGGAGGGTGAATGGAATTCTAGTATTTATCAGGCTTATAGTATTGTCGGATGGTTGAATTTGTTAGATTTTGCGAAGGATAAGGAGATCTCAACTTTAGCGGAAAAGGTCGTAAATGCTTATGTGGAGGAGCTTGCTGTTCATTATAGCTGGGGAGTGATTGGCGGAGCAGAGATGAGAGGAAAAGGAGTTGTTCCAAATAATTCGAATTGGGAAGCGTCTGATTACTTCTGTTGTTTGTGGTTTGGGAGAGATAATACGGGGGATCTGAGTATTTCTGGATCTGGTGCCATATTAGCTATACATCCCATATTGTCGGATTACAAGCCGTCATTGGAAATAGTAGAAAAGGCTCGAAAAGAAAAGGTTCAATATCCATATATGATAAAGGATACTAGGCCATCATACTTGTATGAGGATACGGCTTACGTTAAACGTTCTTTCTATGTCGATAAAAATTATACGTTAGGAGCGTTTATCTCTGAATATGGGGGATATACAGGAGCTTGTTCTCAGATTGTTCCATGGAAGTTGGTTATAAAAAATAGAACACAAATGCCATATCAAATAATCGGGAATGGCTGTTACTATAATGAGTGGTCAGGAAAGGGGCGGGCTCCTTATACGCAGTGGGCGCAATATAAAAATATTTTATGTATGCTGACTTCTGTACCCGAGAATGTGCTGGATTTGGAGAATATGGTTGATTCGACTGTAAATGAGTGGAAAAGATGTTGGAGACGAGATTATGACATGCGTTTTCCTGGAAATTATAAACCAAATGTTGTGAATCGTGCTGATAGGAAATCAATAAATCTGGATAACAGCTGTTTTGTTAGTTTGCCAGATCAACCTTACTTATTGAAAGATCATTTATTGGTACAACCGTTAAGTGAAGTGTATGTTGTTGTTCGGTTTATAAATAAGCCTCAGGTTGTATCGTTAGAAAAATGGGATGGACGGCTTTTATGGATTGATAAGGCTTTGCGTGGAGAATTGTGTGGTTGTGTAGTAGAAGTTATACCGAAAGAGAGTGAGATCGAAACGTTGTATACTGTGTTAAAGTCAAAATTGTTTCTGGTAAAAAATAAGAGTTTGGTTTATGAAACATATTTAGGTGATGTTATCGAAGTATCTATGGGGGACACAGGCTCTTTTATGGAACCTTTGTTTGATTGGGGATACGGTGTGGTTGAAACAAAAGCATTGCAGGCATCTCCTCCTATGGTTCAGCCTGAATGGATACAAAGAAAAGGGTTCGGAAAAGTTCCTTCTATTCGGATAAAAAAATCAACGAAGAAATTTTAATTCTTATCAAATAGATAGTTGTTTTTAATAATATAAAAAATAGGGCGTGTATGTTCAGCAGATGTTTAAGTATAATCACATTGTTTTTCGTATTACCTTTCGGGGTTTATCCAATGAAGGATATAGAACTATCTTATTCCGTAGAAACTTATGATTATGAATTTTATAATCAGTTGGTTAACCGATTTGAAATTAATGCTGATAATCCGGTAAGTTATTTACGAACAAGAACTGGTTATTGGAAGATTGTTGCGGACAAAGATCAAAAGGATACTTATACAGATTATACTATTTCTTATTTGTTAATAGATGGAAATGAGATGTCTGCGAATGTTGGTGTAAGAATTTCTTTTGATAATTGGGATGAGAAGAATTATGTATTATTACCTTCTTCTGCTTATAATGGGAATCGATTCGAATGGAGAAAAATTGCATATTCGCCAAAACTGTTGGACCCTCGAGATATCAAAAAAGATGGAGAGATGATCATTTCAGATGTTCCTCGTTTGACGAAAGGAAAAGGGGTGTCTCGTATCCAAGAACGATCAGGATCTATGGCTGTCCCTTCATTTTTGTTTTTCTCCTCGAAATTGAACAGGTCGTTTGTACTGTTAACGAAGCAATCAAATCAATGGGGCGATTATGGCTATACGTTGGAGGAGAATAGGATGCGTGATCAAGCTGTATTTTCTCTAAGAAGTCCTTTGATTAGAGAAAATTTTAAATATAATATAGCTAATAATATGGATGTCTCTTCTGATAAACCTGCTGATTTTAAGAAGGGTGATGAGGTTGAATTTCGTTTTAGAATATATGATTTTGAATCAAAATATTTATCAGATTTGTTTGAGAAATATATGATAATTCGGCATGATTTGGTCTCTCCATCGTATAATGCGATATATCCATTTTCCGAGTGTTTTGCTACAATAGAAGAAAAATTTAATACTCAAAATTTCGTTCCTGAATGGGGATATTATTCAGTAGGCATGCGAGAAATGTTTTTGCAAGATTGGCAGATCGGATGGACTGGTGGCATGATTTCAACTTACCCTTTGTTGTTTGCTGGAACCAAGAAGACAGAAGCGAATGTTTTACGCAATTTTGATTGGCTATTTGAAGGAGGTATTTCTCCGTCTGGATTTTTTTGGGACTGTGGAGAAAATGGAAATCAATGGTATGGAGGGGATATAAGGAAGCCACATACGAAAAATTGGCATCTTATCCGAAAAAGTGGGGATGGATTGTATTATATCTTGAAACAGTTTACGCTAATGGAATTGAAGGAAATTGAAGTCAAAGAATCTTGGAAGGCCAAAGTCAAAGGTGTCGCAGATGCTTTTGTTCGTTTGTGGAATAAAAATCATCAGTGGGGACAGTTCATTGATAATGAAACGGGTGAGATCAAGGTCGGGGGGTCTACGAGTGGGGCTATTGTGCCAGCGGCTTTAGCTTTAGCTTCGATTTATTATGATCAGCCGGAATATATGCAGGTCGCTGAGGCTTCGGCACGTTATATGTATGAACGGTATGTGAAACAAGGAATAACTTGTGGTGGGCCAGGGGATGCTTTGCAAAATTGTGATAGCGAATCCGCTTATGCCTTGTTAGAGTCTTTCTCTTTGTTGTATGAGCATACTCGTAGTGATTATTGGAAACAAGCCGCTTGTGATATGGCACATCTTTTTAGTACGTGGGTGGTTGGATATGACTATAAATTTCCAAGAGGCAGTTTGTTCCATAAATTGGATATGCATTCAACCGGTGCCGTAGTTGCAAATACACAAAATAAGCATGGCTCTCCTGGTATTTGTACGCATTCTGGTATTGCTCTGTTGAGATTATATCGTTTTACGGGGAATGAGTTGTATTTGAATTTGTTAAAAGAAATTGCATTTAATCTTCCTCAATATATGTCTCATAAAGATCGTAGAATTTCAGGAATGGCCCCAGGGTGGGTTAATGAGAGAATCAGTACGACAGATTGGTTCGAAGGAATAGGAGAAATTTTTCCGGGTTCTACTTGGGCTGAGACGGCATTGATGTTGACTGCAGTTGAGATTCCGGGTATTTATGTTGATTTGCCTAAACAACTGGCAATCAGTTTTGACAATGTAGAAGTAAATTTTGTTCGAAAGAAAGGAAAGGGGGCTATTATTCAAATAAAGAATCCAACGGCGTATGATGCAAATATCTCTATATTAGTAGACGGTGAAAATCGGGGCGAAAAGATGTTAGGAGAACATATTTTATTTGGAGCACCGTACTATACTGTGGAAGCAAATCAGCAGATCGAACTATATGTGGATAACCATAATTTTCAACGTAGATTTGATCATAACTTTAAGTAGAAAGATTTAAGGGGATTGATGAAGTTGTTTTTGAAGGAGCTTAATTTATGGATGCAACCATATAAAAATTATAAATCTTCGTGTACGAGAATTTTTTCTTTTTTTACTCGCTTTCGATATAGGTGTGTCTGTCAGGTGTTTAGCCGGCCTGATGGAGAAAAGCAGTGGGACTCTATCCAAACGGGCAAATGAGGTTTGAAGAAAACGATGTGAAAGTTGTGGCAGGTGAAGGAGTCGGAGTTGAACTCCGACTGCGATAAGTTCCTGTCCAAAGTGCGTGAGAACATCGATACGGAACTCCGGAAGTTCGGTCTTTACCTGATGAATATCAATATCAGTGATATCCGCGACGCAGCCAACTACATCGTCAACCTCGGAAACATCACCGTCTTTGACGGCGGAAACGGCGCTACCGGCAACTTTCTGAACCAATTGGTCAAGACTGTTGCCCCAAGCCTCGGTGTCTTGGACAAACTGCCGATCGGCGAAACCGTCAAGAACATCATCAAGCCGGAAGAGAAAGGCAAGGACGAAAAGACAGCCGGTAAATGATGATTTATTCGGTATGTTCATATCGACCGATGGTAACTCCTTCCCCTCTTGAGAGGGGGTAGGGGGTGTGTGAATTTTCATTGATAGACAGAAAGATAACACACCCCTTATCCCTCTCAAGAGGGGAAACAGATACTCCCGACACTATGTCACAAATACGAAATACACCGATAAATCATCATTTATCATCCGTTTGTTCCTCCTTCCGCACGAATCGCCTGCCGCTCGACGATCCACCCACATTTCCATGCCAGTGCATTTGAAATTCCATGCCCATGCATTTCCGATTCCATGCCCATGGAAAATAAAATCCATGCCTATGTATTTATACGCGTGTGAACATTATAAGGAAAAGTGATGTTTGCAGACGAATATAGCCTTCGTTAATGTGTTAACAAAGTATAAAGAATGGGGCGTTTTCTATTTTTTACTTGACAAACGCTTTTTCAGGGCTTATATTTGTATTGTAATCATAACCGAATAATCGACTATGAAAACAGATATTAACTGAATTAATTAACTGCAAATCCAACATTTTACAACAATGAATCCGAATATCATGAACACAAAAAACAACGCTTTTTCTTATGCCGCAGGCTCTCTTTTGCCATTGATTTCAATCAACGGATGAATGAATTCCCGACTTTGCCGGATTCCTATGCGGGTTTCAACCCCTGTCAAATATTTGTAGGTCAGCTCTTGTAAAAGGGACTAAAGTCCACAGAAGAAGAGGCTTTGCCTCCGAACCTTTAAACCGTTGATTGAAATCAACGGCAAAAGAGAGCCTGCGGCAATACGCATTGATTTATTTCTTATAATTCATAATTCAAAATTCATAATTCAAATTTAATCACTCTTATCATGGAACTAAAAGGTGTAGATTATTTTCCTTTTTCGATTGACTTTTTTGAAGATAATAAGATTGCTCTTATTGAAGCTGAATTTGGCAGTAATGCTGTCGTCGTGTTAATGAAAATATTCTGTAAAATCTACCGAAACGGCTTCTTTTGCGAATGGACTCCGGACGACTGCATGCTTTTCGCCCGCAAGATGATGAACGGTATGACGTCGGAGGATGTGCAAAACATTGTCGACAAAGCGTTGGCGAGAGGCCTTTTCGATAGAAGCAGCTATGAACGTTTTGAAATATTGACTTCCGTCGATGTTCAAAAACAGTTTTTCCTGATCGCCGGGCGCCGGAAGGAAGTGAGGATTGACAAAAAAGATTACTTGCTGATTGATGTATCGCCCTACAAGAACATCTGTTTGGGGACTCAAAAAAGCCTGAAACCGGAAGATGTCGACATTTTGCCGGGAAATGTTGACATCTTGCCCGAAAATGTTGACAGCGCAGAACAAAGGAAAGGAAAGATAAAGGAAAGAAAAGAAAAAGAAAATAAAGTAAAAGAAATCTCACTCACTCCGTTCGTTCCGAAGGCGAGTGGGCGCGAGCAATGGGAGATTTGGAAAAATGAATTATTGGAAGATGAAGACTGGCGGGCATCCGCTGTCAGGCAATCCGGAGAAGGCATCGGGTTTAACGAGATGCTCCCCGGCAAGTTGAATGAGTTTTGCGATTTTATCGTTTCGAGCGGAGAACAAGATACTGTCGGACGGAAAAAAGATTTTACCCGCCGCTTCCATTACTGGCAGTCGAATCATGGAACGAAGAAAAATTTTGCGCGGGCGGCTCAACCCGAAAGAAAGTCGAAAATACAAGAGGCTATCGAATTGGGAAAAGCTGTTACGGAGAATGCTAAAAGACTCGGGCTTATATGAATGCCATTACAGAACAGCGACTGTGCACCGCATTGTCCGAACCGAAAGTTTCGGGAATGGAATCGGAAGAGCTGTTGGACCGGATCTCCGAACTACTGCCGCAGATTTATATCCTGGTCGGTTCCCAGATGCCGCAACTCAATGACCTGACGGTTGTTGGCACGATGCTTTGTTCCGAATTGCTCGAGTCGTTTCCGACGCTGACCTACGGCGAAGTAGCGCTTTGTTTCGAACTCGGGGCCAAAGGCGAATATGGCGATTTCATGGGGTTGAACATACGGACGTATATCTGCTGGCTGAAAGCCTACAAACAGAGCGACTTCCGTTATCGCCAAGTCGTGGATCGCGAAAAGCGCCAACAAACCGCGCTGCCGCCGGTCAGTGAGGCGTACAACTGCGAACGCGAGGACCGGATGTTGCAAAACGTCTTCCGCCACTACTGCGCTAACTATCCGCTCGACCAGTTGATGCCGGGGCGCGTTTATCGCGTCCTCCAAGAACGGGGGCTGATTCGTGACAGCCCGGCAGAAAAAAAGGAGGCGATGGCGCGGTTCGAACATTGGAAGCCGTCGGGTACGCTGCCGATGGACGAGGAAACACGCCTGCATTTCGTAAAAACGGAGGCAATGACGATGCTGCTTAAGCGTTACTTTGACAAACTGATAGCGCTTAACGTACGTAAACTGCCGTTATGAGACACTGGTCAACTCCGCTTTTGGAGGCTGTTGTAACTTTGTGGCATGAAATTGAAAAGCAACAGCCTCCATGAAGGTCATTATTCCGCTTCGTTTACCGCATCCAGGATGTCGGCGAACAGATTCTCTACGAAGAAAAACGTGGCGTTGCAGAAGAGCTTCGGATCTTTGATCAGAGCAACCGTATTGCTTTTCCCGTTGTTGGCAATTACGCTTTCAGCCGAATAGGTCTTGAACTTCTTATTGTTTTCCGGATCGTATTGGTAGACAATGTTGCCGACTTCCGCCGAATAGCTGTTGTCGTAGCAGGAGATCTTCATTTTGTATTTAATGATCGTTTTGTCCGTATCGTTCAACAGTAATTCGACTTTGGAAGAAACGTTGATGATCCCTTTGGACTTCTTGGAGTTGACATTCGACAGGAATACGTCTTTGCCGTAATTCTTTTTCGCCCACTTCTCGATGACATCGAATATCTGAATCTGGTTCATGTCTTTTACATGGACGGTGTCGCGATAGCATACTTTCCCGTCTTTCATCGGGGCGCATTCTTCGACTTCGCCTTTATGTCCCTGTGCCATGGTCAGCACAGGGAACATGATCAATATAAGGATAATCAGCTTTTTCATATAATCCGAATTATTTCATCCATACATTAATAATCTCTCCAATGACAGTCATCTGCTGTCCTTCGGCTGTTTCGCCCTGCTTGCGGCAGTCGATGATCAACCAGGCATCTCCGCTTTCGCCTTTCTTGAAGAAAGAGAGGCTGTAGGTGTCGTTGTCTCCTATTTCCTTATAAACAGGGCTGTCTTTGCCGATTGCGATGGAAGCGATCGATTTGCCGAACATATTGCCCGTGCCTTTCCATACGGCAGATGTTTCTTTCGTATCCGGTTTGCCGGCCGGTGCAACCTGCATATCGCTTTCGGGCAACATTTGTAAGATGGTAGACGGAACTTTGTCGGCCGCAAAGGCTACATAACCTTCTTTTACCGGAGCCGGTGCAACAGGAGCAGTCACCGGTGCAACAGGTGTTACCGTCCGTGCCGGAGCAACAGGTGCAGCTGGAACCGCCTGAATGCCAAAGGCTGCAGATGCGGAAGCAAACATATCGTCGACGAAATCGACAGTCTTGGTACGGAACTTGCCGTTGCCGCGGTTCAGTTTGGTTCTATCCTTATTTAGGGCATACTTGTCTGTGATCCATTCTTCGGCTATATATTTCTCCGGTTCGCGTTGGTAAGATACATTATATTCATAGCGGATGCCGGCAACTTTCATGATCGCCTTTCCGTTTTCGCATTCCATAGTGACGCGGTAGTTCATCAGGGAACGATCCAGCGACAGGGCTGTGCTCTGGAACACCAGGTAGACCTGTCCTACGGCAGCGATATCTCCTTTCGAACGGTCGGAATAGACAACGCGGTTGCCGTCTTCGCTGAAAAATCCGTTGGCCCAATCCAACATTCTGTCATATACTTCGTCTTTAGAAAAAGGAGAGGCGTTTATCTCTTGAGTAAATACGACTTTACCATTCTCTACGGGAACGGCTCCGGCCAAATACTTTGAATCATCCTGAGCCCAGAGAAGGCTTGGAATAAATAGTGCTAATAATAAAAGTTGCTTCATGGTCATTATATCTATGTTTTTTACGGGCAAAGATATATAATTGTGGCTGAAATAAACTAAGAGTGTGACAAATAAATTAATCTAATTACTGTTGGACAAAGAAAAAAAGGCTATATTTGCACCCTGTGAAAAAACGAATAATAACATAAACATAAGATTCAAATGCAAAACAAAGGATTTGTAAGGGTCTTTGCGGTGTTACTTACGCTTGTCTGTCTGTTTTATCTGTCATTCTCGTTTGTGACAAGACACTACAACAGTAAAGCCGCTGAGTATGCAGGTGGAGATCCGGTGAAAGAGAGTTCTTATTTGGACTCGTTATCTACTCAGAAGGTGTGGCTGGGCTATACGCTTAAGCAGTGCCGTGAAATGGAAATCAGTTTAGGACTTGACTTGAAGGGCGGTATGAACGTCGTTCTGGAGTTGAATGTGGCCGATGTAATTCGCTCGCTTTCAAACAACAACCAGGATGAGAACTTCAACAAAGCATTGGATTTGGCCTATGCGCACCAGGCAACAAGTCAGAAGGACTTTATTGATCTCTTTGCAGAAGAGTATAAGAAGTTAGATAATGGCGCCCGTTTATCCGCCATTTTCAGTACTTTCGAATTGAAAGATAAAATCACTCCCCAGAGTACGGATGCACAGGTTATCTCTGTGTTGAAGGATGAACTGAAGAGCGCTATCGATAATTCATTTAACGTATTGCGTACCCGTATCGACCGTTTCGGTGTTGTATCTCCGAATATCCAGCGTCTGGAAACAGCCGGTCGTATTCTGGTGGAACTTCCGGGTGTGAAAGAACCGGAACGTGTACGTAAATTGTTACAGGGTAGTGCAAACCTGGAATTCTGGGAAACATATAACTTGCCGGAAATCTACCAGCAGTTGGTTGCTGCCGATAACGTATTGGCTACTATACTGAAATCGGAAGATTCCGCTGCTACTACGGAAGGAACAGAAGTTGCCGCTTCTGAAACGACGGAAACAACAACTGCCGCTCCTGCCGAAACAACTAACGAGGCAGACTCTTTGCTGGCTAAGATCGGTGAAGATAAACCTGAAAATCAGGCAGCCTTGAGCAGAGATGAATTTGCAAAACAGCATCCGTTGTTCGCGCTTCTGCAGATCAACCAGTATAACGGTCAGTTGGCATCAGGTCCGGTTGTCGGTATCGCTGATAAGAAAGATATTGCCAAGATCAATGAATACCTGAACATGAAGCAGGTGAAAGATGTCTTGCCGCGTAACCTTTCTTTGAAATGGGCTGTTAAGGCGCTCGACGAAAAAGAACAGTATTTCTACTTATATGCTATCAAGATGACTAACCGTGACGGAACGCCTGCCCTGGGTGGTGACGTTGTAACGGATGCCAACGCTGACTTCGTTCAGCAGGCCGGTCGCTCGGAACAGCAGGTTAGTATGACGATGAACGCAGAAGGTGCCAAAGCATGGGCCCGTCTGACAAAAGAAAATATCGGCAAGGCTGTCGCTATCGTTCTGGATGATATGGTTTATTCTGCTCCGAACGTACAGGTGGAAATCACTGGCGGACGTTCTCAGATTACCGGTCACTTTACTCCGGAAGAAGCGAAGGACTTGGCAAACGTGTTGAAGTCCGGTAAGATGGCTGCTTCCGTACAGATCGTACAGGAAGACGTTGTCGGTCCGTCTCTGGGTCAGGAAGCTATCAATTCAGGTGTGATTTCATTTGCGCTGGCATTGATACTGTTGATGGTTTATATGTGCGCATTCTACGGAATCATACCGGGTCTGATTGCCGACGGTGCTCTGGTGTTGAACATCTTCTTCACAATGGGTATCCTTGCATCTTTCCAGGCTGTTCTTACTTTGCCGGGTATTGCCGGTATGGTGTTGACGTTAGGTATGGCGGTCGATGCAAACGTGTTGATCTACGAACGTACAAAAGAAGAACTTCGTGCCGGTAAGTCATTGGGTAAAGCGATTGCCGATGGTTACGGTAACGCCTTCTCCGCTATCTTCGACTCTAACTTGACTTCTATCATCACGGGTGTTGTACTGTTCTACTTTGGTACAGGTCCTATCCGCGGTTTCGCTACGACAATGATTATCGGTTTGGTTGCTTCTTTCCTGACAGCAGTCTTCCTGACTCGTATCGTTTACGAAGCACTGTTGGCTAAAGACAAACTGAAGAATGTGACATTTACGACTTCTATTACAAAAGACCTTTTGACGAATCCGAAGATCAACTTCCTGGCAGCTCGCAAGGTGGGTTATCTGATTCCTGCCGGTATCATCGTTTTAGGGGCTATCTCCATGTCGACAATCGGTTTGAACAACGGTATCGACTTCACGGGTGGACGTAACTATGTAGTTCGTTTCGACCAGGATGTGAAGACAGACGAAGTGCGTGATATGTTGGATGCACAGTTAGACGGTTCTGTTAGCGTTATCCAGATCGGTACTCCGGATCAGGTTCGTGTATCTACCAACTATAAGATCGATGACAGTGACCCGTCGGTTGACCAGGAAATCGAATCAAAGTTGTTCGAAGGTGTTAAGTCACTGCTTCCGGCAGGAACGACATTGGATCAGTTCACCGGGCAGTATATCCAGAGTTCTCAGAAAGTAGGACCGAGCATGGCTGACGATATCAAGAATGCGGCTATCCTGGCAGTTATCTTTGCCATGATCTGTATGGCTGCTTATATCTTGCTTCGTTTCCGCGACATCTCTTTCTCTGTAGGTGCATTCGCTTCCGTAGCTGTAACTACTTTGTGTATCATTTCATTCTACACATTGCTTTGGAAGGTGTTGCCGTTCTCTATGGAGGTTGACCAGACGTTTATCGCGGCTATCCTGACGATTATCGGTTACTCTATCAACGATACCGTGGTTGTATTCGACCGTATCCGTGAGACGATAGGCCTGTATCCGAAACGTGACCGCTACCAGGTGATCAACGATGCGTTGAACTCTACCCTGTGTCGTACGTTCAATACATCATTGACAACGTTGGTGGTTGTATTGTGTATCTTCATCCTCGGTGGTGCTACAATCCGTAGCTTTACGTTTGCCATCTTGTTGGGTATCATTATCGGTACATATTCTACTCTGTTCGTAGCAACTCCTATCGCTTACGAATTGCAGAAGAAAAAGATCAATAAGAAAGCGGCTGCTGAGGCTGGTAAATAAGAATACGTTATAAATTGATATAAAAAGGCTGTTCCTTTCGGGGAACGGCCTTTTTTGTGCTTCTAAACATAAGGTGTCTGGTTGGCAAGATGAAAGAGAATGCTTATTTTAGAGGCCTATTACGTCAATATTTACTTACATATTGTAAGCAACACCTTAAAAGATTATGTTATGGAAGTACGCCTGAGTAACTATTTGCCGGATTATCCTTCTTTTATCTCCGGTATTCGTCGCGCTCCCGATCGCGGCTATTCACTTACGCCTGCACAAACAGAAACGGCTTTGAAGAATGCACTCCGTTACATTCCGGAAGAGTTGCATGAAACGTTGGCACCCGAGTTTATGGAAGAATTGCTGACCCGTGGCCGAATCTACGGATATCGTTACCGGCCACAAGGCGATCTGAAAGCAAAGCCTGTAGACCAATACAAAGGGAATTGCCTGGAAGGGAAGGCTTTTCAGGTGATGATCGACAACAATCTTTGTTTCGATATCGCCCTTTATCCGTATGAACTGGTTACGTATGGCGAGACGGGACAGGTCTGCCAGAACTGGATGCAGTATCGCCTGATTAAACAATATCTTGAAATACTGACGACTGAACAGACGCTTGTGATCGAGTCCGGGCATCCGTTGGGACTGTTCCGTTCGCGGCCGGACGCTCCGCGTGTCATCATCACTAACTCAATGATGGTCGGTATGTTCGACAACCAGAAAGACTGGCACGTCGCCGCCCAGATGGGAGTCGCCAACTACGGGCAGATGACGGCGGGCGGTTGGATGTATATCGGTCCGCAGGGGATCGTGCACGGCACGTTCAATACGCTGTTGAATGCCGGACGTAAGAAGTTAGGTATTCCGCAAGATCAGGATTTGCGCGGACATCTCTTTGTCTCTTCCGGCCTTGGCGGCATGAGCGGCGCACAACCGAAAGCGGCTGTCATTGCCGGCGCTGCCAGTATCATTGCAGAAGTAGACAGTTCCCGCATAGAAACCCGCCACTCGCAAGGCTGGGTGCAGCATGTAACTGCCGATAAAGCGGAAGCCTTCCGCATGGCACAGGAGGCGATGCAGGCGAAAGAACCGATATCCGTTGCCTATCATGGCAATATCGTAGACCTGTTGGAATATGCCGAGGCGCAGTCTATCCGGATCGACCTGCTGAGTGACCAGACTTCCTGCCATGCCGTTTACGAAGGCGGCTATTGTCCTGCCGGAATCTCTTTTGCCGAGCGTACGGAATTGCTTTCACACGATCCGGATAAGTTCTGCTCGCTGGTCGACGCTTCCCTCTGCCGCCATTTCGAGGTGATCCGGAAGCTTGTGGGGCGCGGCACTTACTTCTTCGACTACGGCAACTCGTTTATGAAAGCGATTTACGATGCCGGAGTGACGGAAATCTCCCGCAACGGTGTGGACGAGAAGGACGGCTTTATCTGGCCCTCATACGTCGAGGATATTATGGGACCGGAACTGTTCGACTACGGTTACGGGCCTTTCCGCTGGGTTTGCCTGAGCGGAAAGCATGAAGATCTGGTGAAGACCGACCATGCCGCGATGGATTGCATCGACCCGACCCGGCGCGGACAGGATCTGGACAACTACAACTGGATCCGCGATGCCGAGAAGAACCGCCTGGTTGTCGGCACCCAGGCACGCATCCTCTACCAGGATGCCGAAGGAAGACTGAATATCGCCCTCCGCTTTAACCGCATGGTGCGCGATGGCGAAGTGGGGCCGATTATGCTCGGACGCGACCATCATGATGTGAGCGGGACGGATTCGCCTTTCCGGGAAACATCCAATATATACGATGGCAGCAACGTTATGGCCGATATGGCTGTACAATGCTTTGCCGGGAATGCGGCGCGGGGCATGAGCCTTGTCGCTCTCCATAACGGCGGCGGGGTCGGCATCGGAAAGGCGATAAACGGTGGTTTCGGTATGGTGCTCGACGGAAGCGAGCGGGTGGATGAAATACTCCGTTCCGCCATGATCTGGGATGTGATGGGAGGCGTGGCACGCCGTTCGTGGGCGCGTAATCCGAATGCCCTGTCCACCAGTGTCGCCTTTAATGAGAAGTATGACGGCGGTTATCATATCACCTTGCCTTTTATCCCGAAAGAAGATTTAATTCAACATATTGTACGTACCTCTTTAAAACACAAATCATGAGTACTTGGAGCAAAATAATGGAATGTGTCCCCAACTTCAGTGAGGGAAGAGATCTGGCGAAAATAGAAAAAATTGTAGACAAGTTTCGCGCCAAAGCCGGTGTAAAGCTATTGGATTATAGCAACGACGAAGACCACAACCGACTGGTCGTGACGGTAGTCGGCGAACCGGAAGCCTTGAAGGACGCCCTGTTGGAAGCTGTTGGGCAGGCTGTGGAACTGATAGACCTGACGAAACATTCCGGGCAGCATCCCCGCATGGGAGCGGTCGACGTCGTTCCTTTCATCCCGATCCGGGGCTGTACGATGGACGAAGCGATCGCACTCTCTAAGGAGGTCGGCGAGAAGGTTGCCGCCCTCTATCATATTCCTGTCTTCCTCTATGAGAAGTCTGCTTCGGCTTCCCATCGTGAGAACTTAGCGGCTATCCGTAAAGGGGAGTTCGAGGGAATGGAAGAGAAGATCAGGTTGCCGGAATGGAAACCCGACTTTGGCCCTGCCGAACGGCATCCGACGGCCGGAACGGTTGCGATCGGCGCCCGTATGCCGTTAGTGGCTTACAACGTCAATTTAGGTACGGCAAATCTGGAAATAGCAAGCAGTATTGCAAAGAAGATACGTTTTATCGGCGGCGGCCTTCGCTATTGCAAGGCGATGGGAGTGGAGCTGAAGGAACGCGGTATCGTGCAGGTTTCGATTAACATGACCGACTATACCCGCACGGCTCTTTACCGTGCTTTCGAGTTGGTGCGCATCGAAGCTCGCCGTTACGGGGTTCCGGTTGTCGGAAGTGAGATTATCGGGCTGATCCCGATGGAAGCGTTGATCGACACGGCTTCCTACTATTTGGGACTGGAAGACTTTTCAATGAATCAGGTGTTGGAAGCCAGAATAATGGAATAGGTATGGGAGACGAAAAGATATTGATACGGAATGCCTCGCAGGTGGTGACCTGTTCCGGATTCGAGGCGAAGAAAGGCGCGGCCATGTCCGATGTCGGTGTGATTGAAGACGGGGCAGTAGCCGTCTCGGGTGGCCTGATCACGCACGTAGGGCCGACCGAAGAGGTAATGAAACAGATCGATGCGTCGGAGTATCTGGAGGTAGACGCTTCCGGACGTGCGCTGCTTCCCGGCTTTGTGGACAGCCATACGCATTTCGTCTTTGGCGGTTATCGCGAGGAAGAGTTCTCCTGGCGGATGAAAGGCGATAGCTATATGTCGATTATGGAACGGGGCGGCGGTATCGTCAATACGATGAACGCCACCAGACAGGCCAGTTACGACGACCTCTTCGGAGATGCGTACGACCGTCTCGACGTGATGATGGATATGGGTGTGACCACCGTCGAAGGGAAGAGCGGATACGGCCTGGACCTGGCAACTGAGCTTATCCAGCTCCGGATCATGAAAGAACTGAACGACGATCATCCGCTGGATGTTGTCTCTACTTTTTTAGGGGCGCATGCTGTTCCTCCCGAATTTGCAGGACGTACGGATGCGTATGTCGATTACATAATAGAAGAAGTGTTGCCGCATATCCGCGAAGAACATTCCGTCACTTTCTGCGATGTCTTTTGCGAACAGGGCGTTTTCTCGATCGAGCAAAGCGAACGTCTGCTGAACGCAGCCCGTACACATCGTTTCAAACTGAAGCTCCATGCCGACGAGATCGTCTCTTTCGGAGGGGCCGAGCTGGCTGCCCGGTTGAAAGCCGTCAGTGCCGATCATCTGTTGCACATCTCTGATAACGGCATCAAGCGGTTGGCGCGTTCCGGCACGATTGCGACATTGTTGCCGCTTACCGCCTTCTCGCTGAACGAACCGTATGCTCCGGGACGGCAGATGATAGATGCCGGCTGTGCCGTTGCGTTGGCTTCCGACCTGAACCCCGGAAGCTGTTTCTCCTGTTCGATCCCGCTATTGTTCGCTCTGGCGTGTATCCAAATGAAGCTTTCTCCCGAAGAGGCCTTGACCGCGCTTACGATTAACGGAGCGGCTGCTTTGGGACGGGCAAAGAAGATCGGTAGTATCGATGTGGGAAAGAAAGCGGATATGGTTCTGCTGAAGTATCCTTCCTATAAGTTCCTGCCATATCATGTAGGCATGAATCTGGTAGATACAGTGATCAAAGACGGTGTTCTTTATATCGTATGATAGAATTGGTATTAAATTAAATATTGCGAGTAAATGATGATTTATCGGTGTCTCAACAAACGAGGTTTACCTCGTGCCGCAGGCTCTCTTTTGCCGTCTGCT
>OGZX01000418.1_pt1 | contig 51663 bp, 57 predicted proteins | sample 1576881 | NCBI WGS metagenome assembly OGZX01 (sample SAMEA3541542, study PRJEB24748) | human gut metagenome | biome: human gut; feature: human-associated habitat; material: faeces | place: China | collected 2012 | reverse complement strand
TGTACACATCCCGGAAAATACCACTCATACGGAATTTGTCCTGATCTTCCAAATAAGAACCATCACACCACTTCATTACCAACACTGCCACCGTATTTGTTCCATCCTGAAGTACATCTGTAACATCAAACTCACTGGTCATATGGGAAACCTGGCTGTATCCTACATAAGAACCATTGATCCATACATAAAAGCAACTGTCTACTCCTTCAAAGTTCAAAAAAGCTTTTGATGCTTTCTCATCTCTACTGTACTCAAAATTATGTACATAGGCTCCACACGGAATATCCTGCGGCACATATGGTGGATCAAATGGAAACGGATACCGGATGTTTGTATACTGATGTGTATCATATCCTGCCATCTGCCATACACTTGGAACCTGAATCTCATCAAAATTTTCTGTATCATAATTCTTCTCAAAGAAAGAATCCTTAATATTATAGATGCTGGTAAAATACTGGAATTTCCAAGTTCCGTTTAATAACTGCATACGGTCTGATTCTTCCCTGTGTTCCACCAAATTATCCATTCTTTTGGATGCTGGAATATAATAGGCTCTGGCTGGCATTGTGTTTTCGTGCAGTACGTTTAAGTTTTCATAATAACGTGGTACAATCATAAATAGCTCTCCTTCAATACATATACTTTTTTGTTTTTTGCTTTTCTAAAATAAACCTTAATACTTTACTTATATGCTTGCATTCCTTTGTTATGTTATATATAGCTTATCTTATTCTGCAAAATATGTCTATGAATTGGATTGGATAAAATATGCACTAAATGATACAATAATAAAAAGTGTGAAAAGAGGTGCTGCTCTATGTATATGAATACTGGTTATCTGAATCACTCCCACATGGATTTCAAAAACAAAAGTCGTCCACTGATTGTAGGAAGCTGTGGCACTTATCGCCTTTCCAGCTATCCAAAATTGCCAACCTACCGTCCAAAGGGACGCCTGGATTATCAGATCATCTATATCACTGCTGGTTGTGGGCATTTTCATTTTGACAATGTAGATAACGAAACGATTGTTCCCGCCGGTAATATTGTGCTGTACAGACCGAAGGAACTTCAGAAATATGAATATTATGGAGAAGATAAGACAGAAGTATACTGGATTCATTTTACAGGTAGCAATGTAAAAAATATCTTGCGTCAGTATGGATTCCCGGATAAAGAACGAGTTTTCCAAGTCGGCACATCTATGGAATATGAACGGATTTTCAAGAGTATTATCATAGAGCTTCAACACTGTCAAAACGACTATGAGGAAATGCTTGTTCTTCTGCTTCGTCATCTGCTAATCAATTTCCACCGAGAACTGACACGGGAACATATTCTGAAAAGCGAATACCTGGATCAGGAAATGAACACTGCAGTTACCTATTTCAGCGAAAATTATAATCAGAACATCAACATAGAGGATTACGCAGCCTCACGAGGAATGAGTGTCAGCTGGTTTATCCGGAATTTCAAAAAATACACCGGTTCCACACCAATGCAATTCATCGTAGGAACCCGAATCAACAATGCTCAGATGCTACTTGATGCAACAACCTATTCCATCAATGAAATCTCTAAAATCGTCGGATATGATAACCAGCTATATTTCAGTCGGCTTTTTCACAAGCTGAAAGGATATTCACCGAGAGAATACCGAAAGCTGAGAAACAAATTCTGAAATCCACAAAGAGGATACCATCGAATCATCAAAACAATGATTTGTGGTATCCTCTTCTCACTTTTGCAATTCTTATTTTACAAACTCACTCCTTTAAATGTATCTTTTATGTTCTGTTAATAATCATACATCATCATATATGTAAAATCCGCAATTTCAGTGAACCTACACTGAATTTTTCGATACTACCTGTTTTATTCATAATTCCATAAATACATTTAAAAAGAAAATCTTGTGCAGAAATGACACTGCACAAGATCTCACATACACAACAATACTTAACAAACACTCATTAATAGGGACAAAACAAACTAATTGATTACTTATTAAAACTCTGTAATAATTCCAATCTACATTTTAACGTTTCTTCGCAGAGTAAATAAATATATTTTCCGCTTCCATCACCGTAATTGCCCTCCTGCTCAAAGGTAGCACCCATCTCCTCCTGCAAACGTTTAGCTACTTCGTCTGCATCATCCACCTGGAATGCAATGTGATGGATTCCTTCTCCATAGGTATTAAGGTAATCCCTCCATACAGAAGGTTCTTCATTGGGCTGAATCAATTCCAGCTGAACACCAGGGGTCATATCAAAAAATGCCATGACGCATGCCGCATCCGGTGCCGGTTTCCCATAAATCTGTGTCTGTGTCACATCAAATGTGCCGCAATCACATGTAGGGGGTATTTCACATCCAAACAACAAAGCAAACTGCTTTTTTGCTTTCTCAATATCGTTTACCACAAATCCTACTTGTGCAAATTTAGACTGACTGACAATTTTCTTAACATCCATTTCTAGCTTATCCTCCTTAATTGTTTTTTGTTATTTGGGCCCGAATTTTATTCATTACTTCACTGTTGTCTCTGTCCACCTTAATATTCAGCTCCGTTTTTAAGCTGTCAAAAGTGTCAACAAATGAATAACTCTGATCGGGATAATAACCTATATGATAATATCCATCCGTTCCGCATGCTTCCCTGATTGTGCGGAACGCCTCTTCCTCATCCGGAGTCAGAAATGCCATATGCATCATTCCCTCCCCATGCTTTTCCAAGAATGTCTTCCATGGGCTGGGTTCATCTCCTGGCTGAGTAAGCTCCAAAGTAACATTTTCCAATTGAATTACACTAATTCTGCAATTTGTATAAATCTCCGGATGTCCATTCGTTAATACCGGAGCAACATCAGGTCCCGGTATATTCCATATTCTTGGTCTTTCAATACCAAGTATTTTTGTCCAAGCATCTACTACCTTGTCAAGATCCCTCACCACAAATGCGATGTGTACAAGCTTTTTTGTTCCAATTGACATATTCTTTCCTCCTCGTATATTGTCATCCATTTATAAAGGCATTGCATTACCACGATAATCAATAAACCATTGATCCTTTTCTATATGCGTTGTTCCTTCAAGAATATTGCAAAATCCGATAGCAGCTTCTTCAGGTTCTATCTGTGCTGTAGTTCTTCCCATATCTGTATTCATTCTCCCAGGGTGCACGGCATATACATTTATGCTTTCGCCAACTGTCACCCGCAATGTCTGAATGATTTTATTGGCAGTTGTCTTAGAAACCCCATATGCCGGGAACAAGCTACCTTCATTCGCAAAGCTGCCTCCTTCTGATGTTACTCCAATAAACAATCCTGACTTTTTGATAACAGGTAAAAAATCTCTAAATACCGTGATCAATCCAAGCGCATTTACTTCTATCTGTTTCCGAATATCATCTAAGCTTTCTGTCAGCAGAGTCTCTGTGCGATCAGATTGAAGTAAAATACCTGCTACGTATACAACCGCATCTATTTCCCCCACATGATGCTTTGTCCATTGTACTGCATCCCTTATCTGTCCTTCATCTGTAGCATCCATCTGCAGATAAATTAGATTCTCTCTTTCAGAGATAGTGTCATCCAATCTTCTAAGCCCTGCGACAACAGTATGACCTTTTTCCGCCAACATTTGTGCCAATACATGTCCCAGACCTCTCCCGGCTCCGACAATCACAATCTTCATTTTTATCCTCCTAAAACACTACATTTGCATCTTGTAATCGTTTCTTCACATAGGTTAGACTTTTTAAGTACTCTTCGTCTGTGTCTAGATGTTCAATAATTACTGGCATATCGTGATTATAGTTCTGAAGATGTTGAATTAATTGTTCAATATCCAATATGCCATTTCCACAGTTGGTTTCTTCCAATTGAAAAGTCAATTCTCTTTTAAGTCTTATATCCTTTAGGTGACAACTCAATATTCGATCCCCAATCTTGTCAAAACACTCTTGCATAAATTCATTGATGTGAAAATATCGCTGTGGGGAATTAATCATATTGACAAAATCAAAATGAATCCCAAATTCTTCTCTATTTATATCCTTCTCTAATCTTAAATACTCATCCGGGCCGGTTGGATACATCCATGGCATGGGTTCAATACTATATTTGACCCGATGAGGTCGTACCTCATCAATCAGTTTTTTTGTATAACTGACCAGTTCACTCCATGCTTCCGTAGAAAAGTTTTCAGGATATCCTCCATCCCAAATCGGTCCGCCAAAGGTTCCAGCAACGTTGACACAGCAGACCGCACCGATTTCATCTGCAAGCCTTAGCTGCCTTCGTGCATATTCCCGAGCTTCTTCTCTTTCTTTTGGATTGACAGCAAAGACATTTTTCCAGATTCCCACCTCTGCGATCAACAGATCATGTTTTTTTGCTTCATTCATGTAATCTGCAACTAATAGATCTGATGCAGTACAGTCAACAGGAAAAACGACAGCTTTGCATCCCAACAGTTCCATCTTTTCTGCCCATTCTTTAGGTGTTGTATGTTTCAATGCTGTGGAGATCCCCAATCTCATAACTCATTTCCTTTCTTCATATTCCGTCTCTAACACTTGAGGTATTCCTGTTTCTGCAGATTTAATAATGCTTGTAATAATATCCACAACATGAACTGCCAGCTGTGCATCCTCTTTCTCATTATTATCTAATTTATGAACAAGATCTACCACACCTGCTCCTCGTACGAAATTGCCCACATCCTGATATAACTCGGGAAGTGTGCAGAAGCCTCCGTCATTTAGATCCTGCCCGCCAAAGCATTCTGCAAGCATTTGTTCCCTTCGATATACCTTCGGGACTCCTCCGGTCATATTAGGATCCGGTGCTTCTAAGGTTCCATCTGTCCCATATATCTCCATGTGCGGCATGGTACTTTTGGAAATATCAAAACTAAAGTTCATATTAGCAAGCATCCCATTTTTTAAATCAGCAATCACTGCGAAATGAGTAGGTGTTTCTACCGGAATTTTGCAACCAAACCGTTCACTGGTATACACTGTTCTTTCAGCAAATCCTTTCTTCGCATTTGCGTACACTTTCCTGACAGATCCAAAAAGTTTTACTAACGCAGATAAATAGTATGGTGCCATATCATATAAGGGTCCTCCACCTTCTTCATAAAATGCTTCAGGTCTTGGATGCCATGTTTCCACTCCTGCGCTCATCATATTGGCATTTACATATAAGGGTTTTCCAATCCACCCATCATTGATTAATTTCTTGCAAGTACTGAGTGAACTACCCAAAAAGGTATCCGGTGCGCATCCCACTGCCAAACCTTTTTTTCTTGCCAGTTCTTGTATTTCCCGTGCTTCTTCCAATGTCAAAGCAAACGGTTTCTCACAATATACATGTTTACCTGCCAACAGTATTTTACGATTTACTTCTGTATGCATCTTGGGCGGTGTCAGATTTATAATAAGCTCCGTCTCTGTATCGTTCAACAATTCATCCGGAGTTCCCCACCGTAGAATATTATACTGTTGGGCAGTCCTTTCTGCTACATCTGAGTGAACATCCGCAACCATACAGATTTCCAGTTCCCGGTATAATCTCTGAATGTCCTGAATATACTGTTTACTGATCACTCCGCAGCCCATAATACCAATCTTCATATGTCTCCCAACTCACCTTTCACAGTCTGATTTATGAATTATTTGACTCTCCAAATTTTAAGAACTTAAACAATATAAGAATAATCGCAAATGCTACAACCAGCATAATCCATGCCTGTGCAGACGCATATCCCATTTTAAAATAGGTGAATGCATTCTGATACAGATAAAGCGAATAAAACATTGTTGCATTATCGGGTCCGCCTTGTGTCATAATGTATGGCTCTGCAAACCACTGAAAGACGCCAATCACTAGAGTAACCATGTTATATAAAATGGTAGGCTTCAGTAAGGGTAGCGTAATGGAAATAGTCTCCCTAAAAAAACTTGCCCCATCGATTTCAGCCGCTTCATACAATGATTCTGAAATATCCTGCAAACCTGCCAAATAAATTATGATAGCATTTCCACAGGTCCATATCATCATCATGATAAATGCAGGCTTTGCCCATGTAGGACTTGCAAGCCAACCGGGACCTTTAATACCGATATATCCTAATAGTGTATTGACAACTCCAGTTTCTGGCTGCATAACCCAAATCCAAAGCAGACAAGCCACTACGGTAGGTACAAGCGTTGGGATAAAGAACACAACTCTCATCCAGCCAGTATGTCTTAATTTTTTGCTATTAAGAATTACAGATACTGCAACAGCAAAAAAAGTGGTCACCGGCACCCCGATTAACATCATGTACGCTGTATTCTTACATGTTTTAATAAATGTCTGGTCATGAAAAAGGGTGACATAGTTTTTTACTCCAGTAAATACCGGCTCTTTAATAACGCTATAGTCACAAAAAGAGTAATATAAAGAGCTTAATATCGGGTACAGAGTGAATCCTAAAAATCCTATAATCCAGGGAAGCACAAACAAAATACCATTTTTTGCTTCAGCCCTTCTCATTCTCGAGTTTTTATATTCGCTAAATTCCGTTTTGACTGTTTTCTTCATAACGGCCTCCTATCCTTTGATTCCGCTCATGGTTATACCCTGGATAAAATACTTCTGAAGTACAAAAAACAGAAGCAAGACCGGAAGTACCATCACAACCCCTAACGGTAACAGTAAATCCCAGTTGGGATCATAATTAGACTTTAGCATCGATGCCGCAAGTGATAAGGTATACAATCTATCACTTCCCAAGAATACTAACGGTCCAAGGAAATCATTCCACGCCCTGATAAATGCCATGATCGCTACAGATGCTAATGCAGGTTTTGAGATTGGCATAATTACTTTTAAGAAAATTTCAAATTCATTTGCTCCATCAATACGCGAAGACTCTGTAATTTCTTTTGGTACTCCCGTAAGGAATTGCCGTAATAAAAATATATAAAATGCATTTCCAAAAAATTGCGGAACAATCAGCGGAAGGAATGTTCCTACCCAATGCATTTTGGTGAACATTAAATACAAAGGGATCATTGTTACCTGATACGGAAGAATCATTGTGGCAAGTACAATCATAAACACTTTATCTCTTCCGGGCCAGCGTAATCTTGAAAATCCATATGCTATCAAAGAATTAGAAATCAAAGCTCCTACTACACTGAAAAAGACAATTATTAATGTGTTTTTTAAATACCGTAAAAAAGGAATCTGCTGAAACATATTTATGTAGTTATCAAAGTCAAAGTGCTTTGGCAGCCATCTGAACGGTACCTGAAAAAGTTCGCTGGTGCTTTTAAACGATCCCATTACAAGGAAGAAAAAAGGAATAAGCCAAAGCAGTGCGAAGAACAAAAGGATGAAATATAATATAAATTTTCGGAAGAAGACTCCCATTTTGTAAAGACGCATATTTTTCTTCATATTGTTTCCTCTTATTCAGACAGGATAAAGCAATACCTTATCCTGCCTGAAATCACTTGTTATTTACTTCGCATCCATTGTTGCCTGCATTTGATCCTGAAGAGTCTGTAAAGCAGCCTTTGCATCAGCATCCGGATTATATATCATGTTCTGTCTCAGTGCAATAAACTGATTCGACAGTTCTGCAGATACAGAACAAAGTGCCGGAATTCCATTTTCAGGAGAGTTTGCAATTTTACGTTCTAGTGCATACATTTCATCACCATTTTTTGTCAAGCTGACATCATCAAATGCCGCATCGATAACCGGAATGGATCTCCACACAGAGAAATTATCTTCATTGATACTTCCCTGTTCAGCAAATTTAATAAACAGTGCAGCTAACTGTGCTTTATCAGGGTCTGTTCCTGCAGGAATCGCAAAGACATTGGTTCCAAACGTTGTACTGTTTGCGCGTCCACCTTCGGGGACAGGAACTGCACATACTTCGTATGGCACATCGGGTGCATACTCCTTTAAAGCCTCGGAAAACCAGTTGCCGGTAATAGTCATGCCTACTTTTCCAGTCATAAACGGATGATCAGGGGAGAACATCTGTCCCAATCCAGAAGTAAAGGCATTAATTTTTTCCGGATCATATTTTTTAGCATATCCCTGAATCCAAGCCATATAATTCAGCATTTTATCCGAAGTTAAATCCACTTTTCCAGTTGTTTTATCATAAGGATCCGCGCCAAACAGATACGGCAGGATAAATGCCTCATTTCCGGAATCAAGCCACGGCACAATTCCAAGCCTGTTATAGGATCCGTCAGCAGCTTTCACTGTCATCGCATCAGACCAGCTATCCAGTTCTTCAATGGTCTTAGGTGGATTTTCAGGATCCAAACCGCACTCTTTTGCAATTTCTGGATTATAATATAACATGATAACATTGGTATCCTGAGGAATCAGATAGCAGACGTCATTATAATACATGACATCCTTGCAACCTTCAAAAAAGGAAGACACATCCAAGTCAATCTCGTCTAACACTGCATCAAGTCCCATAAAGGATCCTTCTGCCGCATACTGATAACACGATATAGAATTGTCTGTCACGATCAGATCAGGAGCAGTTCCACCTGCTATTGCGCTAAGGAGCTTACCATTATTTATTCCTGCGCCATCAGGTACAAACTGTAAATCACACTTTATTCCAAGATCTGCATAGGCTTCGTTGAATGCATCAACTCTCTTCTGCTCCCATATAGCAGAGTCACCCGTATATGCCGACCAGAATGTAAAGGTACCGGTTTTCCCAATATCCGTCACTTCTACTTCAACATCATTATCTCCCATTTTTACAGTTTTTACTGTGGTTGTCTTGTCTCCGTCAAGGCTGACGGCCTGTGTCTGAGCTGATGATGTTTGAGAAGCATCCATATTTTCAGTATCTTTGGTGCCTCCGCAGGCAGTCAGGCTAGATGCAATTAACATTGTCGCCATCACCGCTGCTAATGCTTTTTTCTTTTCCATAAATGTACCCTCTCTTCAATTCATTAAAAAGCGATTAATAGTTGCGTCATCATATTTAACAAGCTTGTTTTGTATGTAAGTGTATTCTATCTCTAATTAGCATTTTTTGCTTATAATATTTTGTTATGTACTTATTATTTTTTGTCATTTATTTCATTCTCATTGACTGAATAATATAATTTTGTAACAAAATTAACAAACATATTGACTGCATCGCCTAAAAATAGTAGTATATTTGTATATTATATCGTATAACTTTTCCTAAATTTACGGATAATTTGTTTTAAATTATTGTTATTGTAATTGCTTATAAATTGCTATTGAATAAGCAAAAGGAGGCTTTGTATGCAATCTTCTGAAAAAATGGAAAACATAATTACAGATCTTGATTATAACGTCAAATTTTCCTACATGGGTGCGCCAAGATCATTTCCTGAACATTGGCACGAATTTGCGGAGTTTATTATCGCAACTGATAATAATGGCAGTTACTCTGTCGGAAACGAGCAATACCACCTTGACACCGGGGATCTCCTCTTAATCTGGCCGGGTGAAATGCACAGCAATATATCTGTAACTTCAAATAGTTCTCTCTTGCTTCAATTTGGTGATAACTTTATTTATAACTGTCATGACCTAATGATTAACTATAGGCATTTTAAAACCTATCACAAAATAGGCCGCGAGGATATGACAGAATTAAACGAAATATTAACCTATCACATGAAAGAAGCCTATCATATTTTTAAATCACATGACCCTTTTACCGAAACAGCTTGTACTATACAGATTTATTCAATGCTGATGGCTTTAGGTAAATATATTTATAATAATATAAATACAAGTCAGATTACCTCCAATTGCAGTAGCCAAAATTATATTAAAATACAAAATGCATGCACTTATATTTCTCAAAACTGTGAAAAAGATCTGTCTCAAAAGGATATATCTGATATTTTTGGATTTAGTCATTTTTATTTTTCACGGTTATTTAAAGAATATACACATATGACATTTAATGATTATCTATCGAACGAACGTATTCAGCGAGCTACCCGACTGTTATGTGAGGAAGCCCTGCCAATTACGGAAATAGCTTATCAATCCGGATTTCAAAGTATTTCTAACTTTAATCGCGTTTTTAACAAAATAACGCATTATTCTCCGTCTGAATACCGTAAAAAATACAATGGAAATCAAGAGCCCACAAGTTAATGTGGGCTCTTTTAACACTTATACCAATATATTTTCCATAACTTTTTTCAAGGATTCTTCCGCCGAAAAGGCAGTCATGTATTCCAATCCAACATATCCATCGTATCCATTATCAGCAAGTTCCTGAAGCAAGTATGTATAATTGATTTCTCCGCCGGTAATAGGACCTCGACCAGGCACAGCCGCTGCATGAAAATGTCCTATTTGGTTCAAATGGTCAAATATATTAGAATGCAAATTTCCTTCTGTGATTTGTTGATGATAGATATCAAATAATATCTTCACATTATCCGAATCTATTTTCTCTAATATGTCAAAAGCTTCTCTCGAAGTAGACAAATGATATCCCGGATGATCTACCAGTAAATTTAAAGGCTCTATTACAAGCTCTATTTTTTGCTCAGCCGCAAGGTTCCCTGCTTTTTGCATAGTATCAATGAAAGTGCATCTATGTTGATCTCTCGTTATGCCTTTTGCAGCTGTTTCATATTCCCATCCAGCCTGTACGATCAATCTTCCACAGTCAAGTACATGAGCCGTTTCCATACTCCTTTTTAAACCTTCAAGGAATTCCTGCTGTTTTTCAGGATCTCCAGGATTAATAAACTCCGTACAGAAAGCTGCTGTCTTTAGTCCTGTTTCCTTCTGAACCTCTTTTATACGTTTAATATCTTTATCCTTCCATGACCAAAATTCATAAGCTTTATATCCAAGTCTGTGAATTACACTCATTGCCTCTACGAATGATAATTTACTCTCCCGAAATACTGCATCAATACAAACAGAATAGTTTAATTTTTTTGCTCCCATACAATTTCTCCTTCCTTATTTTGTCAACTAATTATAAATGAATATCGAATGTCTTCTTTTGCACTTACATGATACGATGGTTCTACATCGGCTCCCCAACTATTAATTCCTCCAATGCCTCTTGTCGCTCCATAAATACACAGTACAGTTCTCCTTGCTGGCGGAAGCTCTTCCTGATGAGTTGCATTTTCGATTTCACATGCCGTATATGGAAGACATGAAAAATGAAAATTTTCTCCACTCTTACATATTTTCAGCATATGTTTACCAGGTGACGGCATACTATTATCCTGTATAGTATCTCGATATATTTCAACCCATTCTGTATCCATATGCATTCCACATTCCTGCGGAACCAAATATGGTGTCATAATCGGTTTTTCAATGAAAACACCTCTATGGGCTCCCTTCTTTCTGTCCGGGTAGGTTTCTCCCGACAACCCTTCATACCTATATTCCTTTGCAAGCGTCGGCATAAGTATACGTAGTCCAAAAACCGGAAGCTCTGGAAGTTCCGGTCTTCCATGGAAGAGGTTTTCCACAAGAATTTCTCCATTACTGTTAATCTGATAGGATACTTCCACCAATGTTTTGGGAATTGTAATAGTTTCATAGGTAAAGATTATTTTTACATGATCAGCATATTCATTGGCTGAAAATGCATTATTATAAGGTGCACATGGTAATCCGATATCTTTGTCATCAACTATCACTTGTTTCTTCACACAATGTATAAACATATCAGCGGACATCCACGCTCCACTCTGCACTTGGAATCCACAGCCCCGATCATTATCGGTAAGCGCTCTCCAAAAGGCTGGTTTAGGACATCTAAACAACCACTCTATTCCGTCTTTTACGAGTGACTCCATTCCTCCAGCCACATAAGAAAAAATATAAGAAAAGTTATCTCCCGATACTCCCAGAGTACAATCACCGTATACAATTTTCAACATTTTTTTATTCATATTTTGCATAATAGTATTTTACCTCCTGAGTCGCCGGCTTTTCTGTTCGGTCTGCGAACACAATTCCATTTCCGGAAAATTCATAATCGGACGGTCTGTCATCGAAATCTCCACCATAACGAAGAACCTGTTCTCCAGTCACTTCATCCTTGACATAAATCGCCTGATCAATATAATCCCATATAAACCCTCCCTGAAACATTGGATATTTGTCCAGGAGGTTCATGTAAGAATCCATTCCACCAAGAGAATTTCCCATACAGTGCATATATTCACATAATACATATGGCTTTTTTGCATTCTGATCAAGATACTGTCTGACTTCATCCGGAGTAGCATACATTCTGCTTTCCACTTGAGATATTTTATCCTCGTAGCTTCTGTTAACAGATACTCCTTCATAGTGTATTAGTCTTCCGTCATTTTGATCCATAAAATATTGATTCATTGCTTCAATATCATCTCCGGCATATGACTCATTTCCCAACGACCAGAACAATATGGAAGTATGGTTCTTAAAAGTTTCATAATTCGATTGGGCACGATCAATCACTGCTTCTTTCCATTGAGGTATTGATCCGGGGACGTTATATGACGGCTCTATCGCACCCATTTTTTGCCATGATCCATGGCTTTCCAAATTGGTTTCGGCCATCATATATATTCCTGCTTCATCACACATATAATACCATGGAATCTGATTTGGATAATGACATGTCCTGACTGCATTAATATGATTCTGCTGGAAAAGCATCAAGTCAATTCGCATTTCTTTTTCTGTAATGCATCTTCCTTTATGCGGTTCCCATTCATGTCGATTAATACCTGTCAGAATCAGCCTCTTTCCATTTAAATAAATAACTTTATCTATAATTTCAAGTCTTCTAAAGCCAATTGCATAAGGTACAATTTCTATCAGACAATTATCCTGATCTCTTACCTCCAAGCAGAAATCATAAAGATATGGCTTGTGATGATCCCACGGAGTAATGGATATGGGTAACGTATCTTTAAGAGCACCAGTTACCTGAAGAATGTTCGAAGTTCCCTTGTCGCTGTATTGCATTTTCATGTCCTGGCTCCAGCAGATTTTTCCTTTATCTCTCAGTACCGCCGTTACCCTGATGTCTTTTGCGTAGACCATGGACAATTTTGCATTAACTTCCAAATTTCCCTGTATGTTTGAGTTCCACAATATTGGGCGAATAAAAATGTCTTCAACATGTACACAAGGCTTTGCCTTAAGTTTAACACTTCTAAATATACCGAAAAAGCGAAAGAAATCCTGATCTTCCAAAAATGCAGCTGTACTCCTTTTATGAACCTCAACGCAAAGTTTATTTCCCTCTGTCCTAATATATGGAGTAAGATCAAATTCCGATGGTGTAAAGCTATCTTCTGCATATCCTATAAACTCACCATTCAGCCAGATATACATTGCCTGTTCTACTCCTTCGAAGCAGACGTAAACCCTATTTCCCTGAAAAGTCTCAGGCAGATCAAATGTGCAGACATATGATCCTACCGGATTATACGAAGCTTCGCTGAACATTCCAGCACCATTTCCAGCATTTTCAATGCTATATGCAGGTCTGCGATACTCATGTCCTTCCCATGGATACATGGTATTAATATATTGTATTTTATCATAGCCTTGCAATTCTATATGTCCCGGCACTCTGATCATATCAAAGTTCGAATCATCGTATCCTTCTTTGTAGAAATCAGCTGGTCTCGATGCTGCATTCTTACTGTATCTAAACTTCCATAAGCCATCCAGCAGCATCACCCATCGGTCTGATTTCTTCTCCATATCATTATAGCTTGCATAATAAGCATGGTCACTATGTGCATCCTCTCTGTTGACTCTAAAAATCTCAGGATTATCCAGCCATCTGATATCTGCCTTCATCATTTATACCTCTTCCTAATATAATAAATTAATCATTCCCAAAATCTTTCCAATTCTAGTGCTCGCTCACCCCAAATGGCATTTTTATGCAAGCACAATCCACTCGCTTTTATATATTGCTTTTTCCCTTACTCATATACCTGGATATGATAGTTTGTTACCACCGTGAGAATATTATAATCTACGCCACACTGATCCATAATCTTTGCTACAGATCTGATTCGGTCAAATGCTGATGCTCCATCTTTGGTATGTCGATAACAATCATGAATCTCTTTTGTGCCGTCTACAGAGAGTCCTACAAGAAAATGATTTTTGAGTGTCTGCTCTGTCATAAATCCATAGGATTCCCGTGCTCTCTTTTTTGTTTCATCGCAGTAGAAACAGTAATCGCACTTCATATTGCATAATCCTGATGATGGTTTTATAAGTACACTAATCGGTGGCATATATTTCTCCTGTCTGTTTTCCTATATCAATACTGACATAGCTAACTTCATCACTCCTGCCAATACCATTACCCAAATGGGGTTCAGCTTAGTACTACGCAGCAGCAATATACATATTGCGAATATCAGAATCATGATCCATTTTGTTCCAAATAGGGATATTTCTATTCCATTTCCCCAAAAGGCTGTTATAAGAATCTGGACTCCGGCCGAAGCGATCATTGCCACCACCGCTGGTCGAAGCGAATGTAATACACCTTGAAGCATATCCATGCTCCGATATCGCAGATATAATTTTGCAAGAATCGTTACAATAATGCAGGATGGTAAGATACATCCTACCGTTGCTACTACTGCTCCGGGTATTCCTGCTATTTTAAGTCCTACAAAAGTAGCCGAATTAACAGCAATCGGTCCCGGGGTCATCTGAGATATCGTTATAAGATCTGTAAATTCCGACATTGTAAGCCATCCATGGCTGGTTACAACCTGCCCCTGTATCAAAGGCATTGCTGCATATCCTCCACCAAAGCTGAACAACCCTATCTGTAAAAAACTCCAGAATAACTGTAAATATATCATTTCATCTTCCTCCTATTTAACAGGAGTGTACGGATTATGCCAATTATTCCGCATACGATTACGATATACACAACATTTATACCAAACAGGCAGGCTGCAACAAACGCTCCTACCATTATAATCAGCGACACGGCTTCCTTCTCTTTCACGATTGGAATCCCCATATCCAACGTGACGGATGCAATTACCGCTCCGACCCCAGCCTGCATGCCTTCCAGAAGCTGACTGATTAACCAGTTATTTCTAAAGGCTTTATAAAATACAGATATTACTGATAAAATCACAAACGGAGGCAGTACCGTCCCAAGGATTGCTACCAACGCTCCCAGAATGCCTGACAGCTTATACCCTACAACAATGGCTCCATTTACTGCGATCGCTCCCGGAGAGGATTGTGCGATTGCCACTAGATCAAGCATTTCATTTTCTTCTATCCAGTGATATTGATCTACAAATTTTTTCTTCATCAGTGTAACGATCACATATCCCCCACCAAAAGTAAATGCGCTCAGATATAAGGTAGATAAAAACAGTTTCAATAGCATTTTTTTCTTGTTTTTTTCTTTCATGGCTGGTCTCTCAATATATTTTAAAATACTACATTACCTATATGCAGAAAACGATGCGATTTCCTTTATAACTAAGTCATCGCATCATTTTCTGCACTCTCTTAATTTATGCACTTACTTCAATGTCTCGTAATCCGCACCCGTGTAGTCTTTCGTCGCATCCCAGTTAGGAAATTCCAATGAGCTATAATCCATTCCAACTGCCTCCGAAGCACGCTTCCACTCTGTAGTTGTATCATTTGCCAGTGTCTTTAATGCACTGTCATAGTCAGTAATACTCTGGGAAATAATGCCCTGCACAATTGCTCCTAAGCTAGGCTGTACATCCTTTACTTCTGCATAAAAATCATTTGCTTTCTCATCTCTCTTTACTAAAGTAGGAACTACTCTGGATGTTTCCTCTGCAATTGTGTAGTATTGCTTCATATGCTCATTGGTCATGTATTTTTCATTGATTTCCGGAATACAAGACACAAAACTTCCACTTTCCACATTGCTCTGCTGATATCCATATTGTTCATCATACAGTGCCATTAAATATTCAGCTGCTTCCTTGGGATGTTTGGACTGCTTATAGATACCCATCCACGGAGATAATTCACCCGCCTGAACATAAGTGTTTGTTACTCCGTCAGGAACAGGAACTGCCATAACTCCATAATTCAAATCCGGATAATTTGCATCCCACTGGGATACACACCACATTCCCTGGCAGAGGAATGCCGCCTGTCCCTGTGCAAATAATTCTCTTGCCTCCGGAGCACTTATATTGATAGTATCCGGATGAATACTTCCATCATCTACCAGACCTTTAATAAATCCAAGCGCATCATTCATTTCCTTGCTGTCGTAAGGCGCCACTCCATTATCCGTCAGCACTTTCTGCGTTGCAGCTACCTTACCACCAGCTGCTGCAGCCAGGGATCTTGCCATAACGTCCATACGGTTCATCTGTTTTCCGCCATCAATCAGACCATAAACATTGCCATTCCCCATCTCTGTAACTTTTTTACAGGCTTCTCTAAACTCTGAATATGTTGTGGGAACCTCCGTAACACCTGCCTGGTTCAAAATATCCTTATTATAGAAGAATAAACACTGAATGATTGGCATCTGCTCTGTAACTGTATACCAGTCATCCCCAATATCAGTAACTCCCTCTGCAAAGGCATCCGGATCAAACTTATTTCGGAATTCATCGGTTACATAATCGTTAATCGGCTGGAACCACCCTTCTTCTACCGCTGTATTTAAAGTAAGTCCCACCGGAATCGGAAACAAATCAGGCCCCTCACCAGATTTAATCATAGTAACAATAGTATTTTTGAATTGATCTACTGTAAGCATAGTATATTCAATTTTAATATCAGGGTGTGCTTCTTCGAACTTCTTATGAAACTCCTCTCTTTGCGTAGCAGATCCGTCGCTCCAGTCAACAACCCTAAGTGTTATTTGTCCATCGGTGTCCTCTTCTGTTGCTGCTATGACACTTGCATTTTCGCCTGTTTCATTTCCATTACCTGTTGAGGGCATTGCACCACATCCTGCCAGGGTTGTTGCTGCAATTATAGCAGTCAATAACAGTGTACCAAGTCGTTTTAATTTCATTTCTTTTTCTCCTCTCTTTGATATAAATTATTGTTTTCAATTAACTTTTAACAGCTCCGGCAATTCCTTCCACAAAATGCTTCTGCATTAAAACAAATAATATAATAACCGGGATTACAGCTATAGAACCTCCTGCAGCAATGCCTGTCCAATCAACAGTATTTTCTCCTTTGAATGCATATAACCCAACCGCAAGTGTCCTAGATGACGGATTATTCAAAGTTAATACCAAAGGAAGCATGAATGCATTCCAAGCCCAAATGGTTTCCATAATGACTACTGTCGTTGCGACAGGCTTACACAGCTTCATCATAATATAGAAAAATGTCTGAAAATAATTGCATCCATCTATCTTAGATGCCTCTTCCAACTCATTTGGTACAGATTGAAAGAAGCTGGTAAACAGAAGCAAAAAGATAACATGCGCTCCTCCTGCCTGTGATAAGATCAATCCAAGCTTGGTACCTACCAGATTCATTCCTTTGACTACTTCATAGGTCGGTATAATTGTACTCACCAGCGGAATAGCAATACTGGCCAAGAAAACTGCCATGCATAGGTTTCTGCCAAGAAATTTATAACGTCCCATAGCATATCCCGCCATCATCGTCATAATCAGCACAATGATAACCGAAAATGCTGTTACAATAATTGTATTTATAAAATAAGTGCCAAAATCCGCTTTCTGCCAGATACGAATAAAATTGTCGATTGTCGGCTGTACCGGAATCAATCCCATACGGTTTTGGAAGAACTCATTCTGGCCCTTAAACGAGGCGGAAATCATCCATAAAAAAGGATATATCCAGAAAAATCCAACGCAAAGCAGCAAACCATGTTTAATCACAGATTTAACGATATGAATCTTTTTTTCTTTGCTCATCTGTTCCACCCCCTATTGTACATTCTTCTGTAGACGGTCTTTCATTGCATTCAGAAGTATTCCTATTATTATAACGGCGCCTCCAAAGAACAGAGCTGCTGCACTCGCATAGCCAAGTCTTGGCATTCCAATCTCACTTGAAAATGCGGTTCTATATACATACGTTGCGATTACATCTGTTGCATAATAAGGGCCACCTTCCGTCATTGTTTTCACAATATCAAATACCTTCAAAGAATTTATGGCACATAATATTGCAATAATTCCTCCTGTGGGTGCAATCAGAGGCAACACAATATGGAAGAAAGTTTGTCTTCTGTTTGCACCATCAATGGTTGCCGCTTCATATACATCTTTCGAAACTCCCTGCAGTCCTGCCAGCCAGTAAATCATATATGTTCCGCAATCCTTCCAAAGCGAAATGATTACCAGTGTAGGCAGCGCATACTTTGCGTTTCCCAGAAAATTAACCGGGTTTTGCAGAATATGTAGTGTGACCAAAAGATGATTGACCGGTCCCTGAACTCCCAAAATGAATATCATGATAATTCCCACTACAGAAGCAGTCGTAACTACAGGAACAAAATACATTGTACGGTATAATCCACGTCCTTTCATTTTTTCATCATTTAGCAGATATGCAAGGAACAAAGACACCGCAAGTTCTAACGGAACTATCATTACCATGTACTTAAAACTGTTTATAAAAGCATTCCAAAACAATTCATCATGCATCAGTTCTTTATAGTTCTGTAAGCCGATAAACGTTGCATTAGATGTCATTCCCGACCAGTCCAACAGTGAATACTGAATACTGCATATAATCGGATACCCTTGGAATAAGATATAAAATCCAACTGCCAGCGACATAAACATCCAACACCATAGATTTAACTTTAATTTTCTTTTAAATCGAATTCTTTTTGTTGCTGCATCGACCGCATATTTTGTCTTTGTCATTGTTCTCCCCCCATTTCATATAAATACTTGCTTCTGACAGCTTCTTTTATAGGTAACCCTGTATCGTAGTCCAACTGACGAGGCTCATATTCCTCATTTTCTCGTTGTCTTGTAAACCCTTCGTTATCCCAGCTTGGAGTAAAATTTTTATTCCAGGGTCTAAGAGACCATTGATAACCACGATAAAGATCTCGAGTTGCATTCATATGGGTGACAAGTTTTCTATGATATTCCAGAATTATCTCCAAGTATTCCGGATTATCTATTTCATTTACCATTTCATCTGGATCCTTTTTTAAGTCGTAAAACTCATCTTTGTCAAGCAGATTAATTGCCAATTTATAGTTCTCCGAAATGACACCTCTCATAATTTGAAGCCCACCAAATCCATCATGATCTATCTCATATCTGGTAAACTCTGTATAAACTTCACTGTTTATCTTAATTGTCGTATCGTATATCTGTGGAAGCATGCTCTTTCCTTCCAGTAACTTCGGAATATGTAATCCAAAATAGTCCATCACTGTCGGAGCAATATCAATATGAGATGCCGGTGTTGTAATTACTTTTCCCTTTTCACCACCTTTAATGATCAGCGGAATATTAGTCACCTCATCATAGATAGCTGCGTTTTTAGAAAACAGCCTATGTGCCCCCAACATGTCTCCATGATCAGAGGTATAGATAACCATAGCATTGGGCATCTTTTCTTTAATCACATCCAGAACTCTTCCCATTTCATAATCAACAAAGCTGTTACATCCCAGGAATAATGCTAATCCTTCGGAACTTTGGTTGATCTGTTTTTCATCTGCTGTCAGCTTATCCCCGGCCCACAGTTGTTGCATTAAAGGTTTATTTTTCAAGTCATCTGTAAATTTAGCAGAAGGCTCAAATTTAAAACCTCTGTACATGGTATTATAAGGTGCAGGACATAACGACGGTCCGTGAGGTTCGTCATATGATACCGTAAGGAAAAAGTCTTCTTCTTTGTATTGATCCAAAAATCTGATTGCGCGATCCGAACATCTATGAGCATATGTAAATTCTTCTGAAAAATCCGGTTGAAATGACTCATTTGGTTGCCTCGAACATACACGTTCATTTTCACTCAGCTCATTCAGATAGCATTTCATATCATACCAGTAATCTGCATCCCAGCCTTCGGGACAACAACCTAATCCAAAATAATCCCCACCATCCAAATGCCATTTTCCTATATATCCACATTTAATACCATTGTCCGTCAGTCTTTGTCCAATAGTCTTTACATTTGCCCCCAATGGAACTCCGTTCGTTACCATTCCATTTGAATGAGGAAACGTGCCTGTAAAAATTGCACTTCTTGCCGGACCACAAACCGGTTGACAAGTGTATGCATTCTCATACCGAATTCCCTCTTGCGCCAGTGCATCTAAATTTGGCGTAAACATTTTTTTATTACCATAACATCCCACCATGTCTTTTCTTGTGGTATCTGTCATTAATAGAATTATCTGTTTTTTCAAAAGGTCACTCTCCTTTTCTGGATTTGCGCTGTTTTATATAGATATATTAGCATATATTTATTTACATACTATTAACATAAATGCTTTTAATATGGATTTTTCTGCATTTGTATGTTATGATTACGTTGTTTATAAAGGATGGAGTTGATGTAGTCATATGATAAATATTAGCGGTCATTTAAGAGAAGAAAGAAAAATTACAGGTTATTACGATCAAGATGTTCCTCTGATAGTGAATTGTTGTGGGAAGCAGGTCTTTCAGACACAGGATTACTTCTGCAATCGTAAAAATGGCAGACTGGATTACCAAATAATATACATTCACCGCGGAAGTGGGCATTTTTATTTGAATAATGAATGGATTACCTTATCGGCAGGAAATATTGTTTTATATCGTCCCGGCATACCTCAGTATTATTCCTATTATGCAAAGGAAAAACCTGAGATCTACTGGATACATTTTACTGGTAATGAATGTGAAAATATATTAAAACAATACGATATAAAGAATTGTTATATTGGTGAAAGGCTATATTTGAAATTACTCTTTCAGGATATTATCACCGAACTACAACTTAAAAAAATATCTTATGAAGACATTGTATTGCATAATTTTTATATTCTCCTATGCTTTATTCATCGTTCCTTTTATAGTATCTCCAGACCTTTGGATAATGATTTTTCCTTTGACAGGCTACTCCTTGAATTAAACTCTAAATATGCAAACAAATGGTCTGTGGCTTCCATGGCTGATTACTGCAAACTAAGTCAAAGTAGTTTTTCACATATGTTTAAGGATCGTATGGGGATGTCCCCCATGCATTATCTAAATTACCAGCGCATTGAGAAAGCCAAAGATTTTCTTTTGTCTAATTCCATGACCATTACCAATATTTCGCGTTTGGTAGGTTTTGATGATCCGCTTTACTTCAGCCGTGTATTCAAAAAATATACTGGTGCATCGCCACAAGCTTATTATCAAAATTTGGGAAATACTAATACACCTGACTGGTTTCTAAACAACACAACACCACAATGATTTTTATTATTTATACAAATATTACATCCGACGAAGTACTATGTTTGAGAAACTCACTATTTCTATCTGTATAGTTCACCTAAAGCAAAGGAGGTTACAATGATACTACATTATTCAACGGAGGGCTCTTTATCCTTTAAAAGCATTTCCTCAGAAAGCTTGGTAGTGGCCTGAGGATTACTCAAGAATTCCGCAAGAATGAATCGAGCCTGCGCTTTCATTACATTGCCTCTTGCGATAATCTCATCCTCAGCTGCATTCATCGCCTGTTCATCAAACGTAAGTTCTCTTTCAATGCCCTCTTCCATATAGTGTTCCATTTGTGCAATGGCTGCATCGATTTCGCTAATTTTTTCATCGATCTCGATTTTCTCCAACTCGAGGCACTCTACTTTTCTTCGAATTTCATCATCGCTGACATAAGCAATGGCAAAACCCAACAGCGATGTAATTAAAGGGCTGATTGATAACAGAGTTACCACCGCCATACTTTTTCGCCGTTTTTCAGAAATCTCTTGTACATTTTCCGTACCGTTTTCAACCTTTTCCTCTGATACAGTATTTTCAAGAGTCATACTCTGATTTTCTTGTTCATACATATCGCTATATGCGAAGCGCAGATACACTGTCCCACCATAGACAAGAAGAAATCCTGCCACGAATACAGCAAACATTGTTAATCCGTGTTTCGTAGTCTTGTATATGGCTCCATGTAGAAATTTTGCGATAACAAGTGGAAGGATATTTAACACCACCGCAACACCAAATGCCATCACTATTGACATCAGTGCACTTTGTAAAAACACTCTTCCATAATGGAGTATAGGACAGTTCCATCCATAGCAGAGAAAATCGGTACCAAAAGAAGATTGGCTTTTTCATTACTCCACCATGGCATTCCTGTTTTCTGAAATTTTTTTCTGGTTTCCTTTCTGTCTGGATATGTAATCATCTCGTTTAAAATCGCACAACCACCATGATTAGTCATTGTTCTCCTCCTCTTCAGATAAGCGGGTTCCTGACCATAGGATAAGTCTGTATTTCATAAGTGCTTTTTCATTTTCTTCTCTGTCTGCAATGCATAGTTCACGCTTAGACATCACTACACAGTAGTCCCCTTTATGCATTGCCATCAAATTCTCTGTTATCAATCGTTCATGATCACATCTCTGAACCCTGATAAACTTCAACGCTTCGACTATAGTCCTCTCTATAATGGCATCCATATAACTGCTATTAAACATATCGGGGTTTGCCGCTTTTAAGAATGCTTTGCATATCCCTTCAAATGTCTCCTCTAGCTCAGTTAACTTTGGTGACAATTGATAGTCTTTAGGAGCAAGCCCCATATTAGGTGCATACATAGGAATTTCTACAGCTGACGTATTCAGTTCATTCGGCTCATTAATACTTTTTTTAGAAAAAATCGGTCGATTAGTTTCCTTGGTTTTTCTTTTTCTCACTTTCATATTTACTTTTTACATCTCCTTTCATAAATTGAGTACACGGTCGATCATCGTGTGTAGCTTTTCCTTATTGGTAACATAGGCTTTCCTTCCAGGAGAATCTTGATATTTGATTTTGGGAAAATTCTCTAATTTATCTTTATCAGGGTTTTGGCATAAAACGCCGCTCCAATACCTACAGATTCTACTATTAAGCAATCTTTCAGCTCTTTCCTGACAGTGAACCAGCATTTCATCAACGATATCTGATTCTGTCCGAATTTTTGCCAGTCTCTTTAAAATTTCCTCTTTGCGTCGCTCTTCCAATGCATAATTTGCAGCTACAGCAGCTTTCTGTCTCTGCGCTTCCTCTCCGCATCCTTCAGGCAGTTCTCCTCCTTTATGTGACTCCATAAGTGAATATTCTACCAACAATGAATTAGCCTCTTGGATCATAGGTGCTAATTCGTTTGTCGTTTTCAAGAGCAGTTTTTCTATGTGTGCGTTATAGCTGTTCACCTTTGCATCAATGAAAGGAGTGGTATGTACTTCTCCATTACTACATACTTGGTTTTGTCTCGCATCTCGCTTTCCAACGCTCTTCTCAAATAGAGTCTTTATTCCCGGAATCCTAATAATTACCGGATCGAGGTAATAGTATTTTTTTCTTTTCATAAGCCGCCTCCTGTATATTTTCTTTCTTTATTATCATTTTTTTATTTCTTCCCCCATATTCGAATAACGGGAATGTTTTATAATTATAGCAATCCTATTATTTTATTTTTTCATCACTACATTGGCACTCTTTTGCACAATACTGGCACGGCTTTGCGATTTTCACTGTCACTTTACTATGCTACAATATGAAATGTGAATAACTGGTATTATTCACACGACGCAGGAAAGACTCCCCCTTTTAACTTTCCTGCGTTATTTTTATGCGGGAGGTGACAAACTTGAACATCAAAAAAATAATCAAATCCGAAAGGGGTGACGTATCCTACATCAGTACCTTTGTCTATATCCTGGTCGCAATGATTATGGTGGCATTTATCTTAAATGTGTTCCACATCATATCCGTTAAGCAGGAAATGGATCATATTTCCGATCAACTGGTAAAGCAGATCCAGCTAAACGGTGGCACAAATGCCGATACTGGTGCCCTGTTTTCCTATCTGGCTGCACCACTATCAGAAGTCGAAGGTCTCACTTATCAGGTAACCAGTTCCGGGAGTACCAGCAGGATTCAGATAGGAACGCCTTTTTATGTGACGGTAACCGGTCGGTGTTATCTGGGTGGATTTTGGAAAATGAACCTGATCCCGATTGACATGAAGGCAAATGGGGCCGGAGTCAGTGAACATTACTGGAAGTAGGTGAATTATGAAAAGCAGAATCAAAAGTGAACGAGGAGATATGTCTTTTTTCTCCATCTTTATTATCCTCGCCATCAATATGCTCCTGTCCTTCGTCCTGCTCTATGCTTCTGTACAGATAAACTGCATCAACATCCGTAATGCAGCTAAAATGGAGTTAAATAACGTAAGTGCCAGGATCTATGCAGATACCTTTCACTCCCAACGAGAAGCCAACCTTACTTCCTATATGTCTGACATCAGCTTAAGTACTGCCTACAAAAATGCTTTGCGAGCTGGTTTTACTGAGGGCATGAGGTCAAGGGTGAAACTTACAAATGATGATTATGATGTAGAAAATATTGATTTGACATTCCGTCAATATTCTGAAAAAATAGAATATATCGCATCGTTCGACATTACATACCGGATCCGAATGTTTGGAGAGTCTTTCCCTCCGATCCGAAGGCACGTAGAATTAACGGGATCCCATAATACAAAATACTGACCTTCTGTAAGATTTATACTCTGTTTTGCGTATATATAATTAAAGACCAAGAAAGGAGCCGCCTATGAAAAAGAAGAACATTAATAAAAAAGTCGTATTTTCCATCGGAGGACTATGTACATTATGCCTGGTACTTCTTGCTGGCACCTGGTATTTAAACTATGAACCCACAGAGGAGTTCACTCCTGCCACTCAGGAAGTAGAAACCTTGGCAAACACCTGGGATGATAAATTAGAGTCGGATGTACCAGAGGCATCTGTCAAAGAAGAACCTCTTTATACCGGTGAAGTATCCGACAATACTCAAACTGTCATCTCTGAAGATGAAAGCGGATCCACCGTAGATCTATCCGGAAGCGTGACAAAAGAGGAAGCCCAGGAGACCAAACCTACCGATAAACCGGTGCCCATTGGGGATACCACAAATAAGGACGAAGTTCCTTCCTATCCGGAAGAGGTTCCTGTAACAGCACCAGAAGTGCAGGCTCCTGCTGATAATTCAGAAAGTTCCCATCCCGGACAAGTTTACGATCCGGTATTTGGTTGGATCGATACCGGTAATACTACTTATGATGTAGTTGACAGTGATGGAGACATCAACAAGCAAATAGGCACTATGGGTGAATAACAAAAAAACGACTAAGACATGGTAAGCACGCCATGTCTTTTTTATTGCAAAGGAGATCTTATGACAGCACTTAGGAAATACTTTTTCCCACTGCTTCTATCCCTAACCATATTCTTATCCACAAGCATATCCACTTATGCTATGGGCAATGGAAATATTGATGGAGGCGGTGGATCTTTTGGTACAGGATCCGAACTAAACGTTTGGCGAAATAACCAGGACGGAGTCCGTGTTACGGTCGTTACCACGGGAGGCAGCGTCGTTGCCACCCCCATTGATTTATCAAACTGCAGCATTGCCTCCGCGGTGTTAAACTTTGGAAAAGTATCTAAACTGCAATATACTGCAGGTTCGTCTCTTTCCATTAACGCCTCCTACACTTATTCAAAGCCAGCCGTCGCTCTTCCAAGAATCATCAGTGGTTCTGTGAACAAAGCCAGCATTGCAGCTATAAAGCGTTACTTCTGTTCGGAGTATGCAGCAAAATTCATTGCAGCCAAGACTGGCATCCCTTTTGAAAACCTGATAAACGGAGATTATAAATTAGTAATCGAACCCATTGCTTACTTCACATATAATGGCAGAGCCTATGCCATGACAGCAACGGAGGCAGCTCTTTATAACAAGTTGTCAGGCGGAGCATTGAGAAAGGTACTTCCCTCCCTGACACATCAGAATCTCCCGTTAGCGTTATTTTTGGAAAAATCTGATCTTGGCTACCCTGCATGGACTGGAAGCACTACCGGAAAAGTGTCGGATGATGCCATTATCTCTTCGCTGGGAATCGGTATCGTAAGCTACAAAGATGTGCCTGCCGAAGAGCTGGAGGCCCCTGACTATACCTACCGGGTGGATACTGATGTTATTTCCAGCATTATGCTGACCAGTGCCACAGAGGTAAATCCCAAAAATCCTGCCACGGCAACCTTTTACATTAACGGCGGCACCTACACTGTGTCCGACATTGTCATGCCCAAAAACGGATCTCAGCTTGTCTGGGTCAAATGGCATACCCCGAAAGATCCCGGCACCGTAAAAATTAGTGTATCTGTCAGTGGTGCCGGTACTGCGAAGACCTCGTTCCTTGCAAGAATTGTTTCCCTAGAAGAAAATATTCCGCCGGATCCACAAGCCACCGATACTAATCCCGGTTTTTCCACATCCACACTGCCGTCAGAACCAATAAAGACTAACGCATCCTGGTCTGTCTGGAGTGCCTCCTGGCACGCAAAATGGGAGTGGAAATCCGACTGGACTTGGGAATCAGAGGAGCATAGTGAAGATTGCCCCAAAGGCTGTACTGCTTCCCATGGTGAATGGGTCGATGACGGGGAGTGGGTCGATAAAGGCTGGTATGATTTTACCTCCACGGGTTATCATGCAGCCCTCTTTGCGTCTTCAGATATTTCTCCCGATGATATTGTCCCCACAAAAAATGGAGATACCATGAAAAGCGGGTATGGAATCAAGGAGGATCTGAACGCAAGCTTCACTGTCAATGCTCCGGACAGCCATTACACAGATGTCCAGACTGCAGTATCTTATTTTCCTGAATTTTCCTATGATACCTACTGGCGGCTACTCGAAAGAACTGGTGCAAATACTTTTTCCTTCAAAGAAAATGAATACTCGACTTACTCAAGACGGGTACATTTCACTCCCGTCTGGTATCCTGATGGCAACTATTACCCGGTTTATACCTACGTGATGGATATGTGGACTCCATCCGGTATGCTCTCTACCGGAGTTACCGATTCTGTATATATTCAGGGGTCTATGTATGATGACTGGTATTCCAAACGTGAATAGGATATATCTCCTTTATCGTGCAGTCACCCTGGTGTTCCTCCTATGTTTGGGAATATATGATGCGAAGCATCACCTGATAAGAAATGCGGCACTTTTTTCCTTTTGCTGTTGGTGTTTATTAAGCATTCCGGCAAAATACTTCTGTGGGATAAATATCTCTCTTTCTTCTCTGGTATTTGCTGCGATCCTTGGTGCTGTATGCGGTTTCTTTCTATTCCTTTCCATCGCTGTTGCCACAGACAGCGGTATTGGAGGCGGTGACATCAAGCTTGTCACCCTCCTGGGCTTTTACTATGGAGCCTCCGGATTATACTTAGTACTTATCTCATCCTGTATAATGGTTCTTTTCGTCATTCTATTATGCAGAATACTTTTTCGATCAAAACCTAAATCGGTTCCCTTTGCACCCTTTTTATTTCTGGGGTGCTTTTTTTATGAGTTATCTTTATTTTGATACAGACAGGAGAAAACCTATGAAGATGAATAACCGTTTTATCTATGGCTTTTTAAGCCTTATTTTGGCTGCCATTGTTGCCTTTATTGCAATTCCGGCTGTTACCAGCAAAACCAGCCACACTACGCAGATTGTGCGCATAAAATCAGATGTTGCAAGAGGAAGCATTCTCACATCTGATGATGTCGAACTGGTTGAAGTCGGTGGCTACAACTTACCGGAAGGTCTCGCCAAGAAGATTTCCGATGTGACAGATACCTATGCCACCACGAATCTTTATGCCGGAGACTACCTGCTACCCGCAAAGTTAAGCAGGGATCCTTTATCCTCAGATCTGTCCCTCAATAATATCCCGGACGGGTATGTTGCCATTTCCATTACTACCCAGACTCTGGCTTCCGGTCTGTCCGATAAGCTGCAGGCAAATGATATTATCAGACTCTACCATTACGACAAGGAAGATGTCTTAGAACCTGTGGTGGATATTCCGGAGCTTCGTTATGTAAAGGTTCTTGGTGTTACTGACTCTGAAGGTCTTCCCATTGATTACACAACACCTCCTGCTGAAGATGAAGAAAGGCAACAAACGGCTACCATCACAGTGCTCGCCACTCCTACCCAGGCCCTACTCTTAACCAAGTTTGAAAACGAAGGAGTCCTTCACGCTGCCCTCATCAGCCGTGGAAATGAGGCTCTTGCAGAAGATCTCTTAGGAAGGCAGGATGACATTCTGGTAACTCTTTATGGCGACGGTTCCACCGAAGAGGAACTCACCTCATCTTTTACCCCGGAAACGCCAGTAGATGCTCCTGACGTAGAAGAGACCACTGGCGCAGCCGAAGACCAACCCACAGATGCAGAATAGGAGGTTACTATGGGAAAAATAATTACGATCTGGGGCAATCCCGGAAGCGGGAAGTCCATGTTTGCCTGCAATCTCGCAAAAGTCCTGACCGCAGGGAAGAAAAAGGCCCTGATTATCAATGCTGACTCTTCTACACCGATGCTTCCCGTCTGGATGCCTGACCGGATTTTAGAAACTTCCACTTCCATCGGGAATATCCTTACCGGTCTGGAAATCAACAATGCCCTAATTGCAGAGCGTGTTGTTGTACTGAAAGAATACCCCTTTATCGGAGTCTTAGGGTATGCCGCCGGAGAAAATCCATTCAGTTACCCGGAATTAAAATATGAAAAAATCAAAATATTTATTTCCGAGTGTGCAAAACTTGTAGATTACATTCTGATTGACTGCAGTGCAAATATGCTCAATTTCTTTCCGCCGACAGCTATTGAAGCTGCTGATCTGGTTGTCCGGATCATTACACCGGATCTGCGGGGACTCAGCTACTTCAGAGCTCACAAGGCTCTGCTTACTGATAGTAAATTCAAGTTCGAGGATCAGCTAACCTTTGCAGGACTTGCAAGGCCCTTCCACGCCATAGATGAAATGGATAATCTGATCGGTGGTTTTGATGGAATCCTGCCCTACACCAAAGAAATAGAACGATGCGGCACCAGCGGGCAGATGTTCCGGGCTCTTCCCTACTGTAATCAGCGATACTTAAATGCTCTGAAGCTTGTAAAGAATAAACTTTCCGATTCCGCAGAGGATCTGCCGGACAGTATTCTGGTGGATCCTGCCAAGGAAGAATTTACGGATGCACCTGCTGGAAAGGAGAAATCTATCAATGGAACGTCTGAATGATCTTTTCTTTTCCTCGAAGGCATCAGAAGGACTTACCTATGAGCAAATTCTTTCTGATGTACAGAGATTCGTCACACAGAATCACGCAGATACCCTATCTAGCGAAGGAAATCAGGAAGAGGCCAGGAAATTACTGAAGGATTACATATTGCAGTATGTACAAAACCGCTCTTATCACGTAGATGGACAATCAACGGAAGAACTTGTGGACAGCCTCTACGAAGACATGGCCGGTATTTCTTTCTTAAAGAAGTGGATCTATAAACCTGGTGTAGAGGAAGTAAACATCAATGCCTATGATGACATCGAAGTCATTACCAGTGGAGGACACTCCGAGAAGATCCCTGACCGGTTTCCCTCACCCCAGGCTGCTATCGACGTGACCAGAAGGCTCCTTAACACCTGCGGTATGGTAATCGACGATACCATGCCTTCTGTAATAGGGTTCCTCGATAAAAATATTCGTATCTCCGTAGACAAGACTCCTATCGTAGATCCGGAAGTTGGCATCAATGCTTCCATCCGTATCGTAAACCAACAGTCCGTTTCCAAAGAAAAGCTCATTAATTCCGGTTCTGCCACGGAAGAGATGCTCGACTTTCTCACCTGCTGCATCCGGTATGGAGTATCTGTCTGTATCTCCGGCAGCACCGGATCCGGGAAAACTACTCTTATGAGCTGGCTCTTATCCATGGTGCCCAACAACAGACGGCTCATTACCATTGAGGAAGGCAGTAGGGAATTTGATTTAATCAAGCGAGATGCCGAGGGACACGCTATCAACAGTGTGGTTCACTTGCTTACTCGTCCCAGTGAAAATCCCTCCCTAGATATAGACCAGGATCTTCTGTTAGAGCGTGTACTTCGTAAACATCCGGATGTTATTGGGGTCGGAGAAATGCGTTCTGCCAAAGAAGCTTTGTCCGTCGCTGAAAGTTCTCGAACCGGTCACACCGTGGTAACCACCATCCATAGTAACTCTGCGGAGTCCACCTACCGTCGTATGATGACACTGGCAAAGCGAAAATACAACATGGCTGACGAAATCCTGATGCAGATCATGGTGGAAGCCTATCCGATTGTAGTTTTTACAAAGCAGCTCGAAGACGGTTCCAGACGTACTATGCAGATTATTGAAGGCGAAGATTATAAAGATGGGGAACTTATTTTCCATCCCTTATACCAGTTTGATGTCACTGATAATATCACTGATACAAGCGGCAACATCACCGTCGTTGGATCCCATAAAAAGCTTGGCGGTATCTCCGATAACCTGAAGCGCCGAATGCTTGACAATGGAGTTCCTGCCGGGAAAATAAAGCCGTTTTTATCTAATCAGGAAGGAGGAAATTAACGTGTACTGGATACAGATAATTATATTCTTATTACTGCTCAGTTCTCTGTTTTCCCTGTTCGGTGTCCGCTTCTCAGATTTTCTTCAGGTATTCTCCCCCAGCAGAAAGAGCACTCTGAGAGACGACATGGATATCCTCCTTGGAAAACCTGCCAAGGGATTCTTTAACCGGGAAATCTTAGAAGTTGAGCAGCTTCTTGCAGCAACCGGAAGAGCCGGAAGATTCTCCGCCGTGAAGCGCATCTGTCTTCTGCTGTTTATTTTGGGCGCACTTCTGGCTATTCTTTTTGACAATCCTTTTATGGTTCCCATTTTGGGAGCTGGATTTGCATTTGCTCCGATCTGGTACTTACGAAGCACTGCAACGATCTATAAAAAGAATCTGAATGAAGAACTGGAAACTGCTATCTCTGTAATTACTACCTCGTACCTGCGAAGCGGTGATCTATTGACTGCAGTAAAGGAAAATCTGCCTTACTTAAACGCACCCGTAAAAGGACATTTTGAAAACTTTATTACAGAGTCGGAGATGTTAAACGCCAATATGATTTCGACGCTAAATAATTTGAAAATGAAGATTCCCAACCAGATCTTTCACGAATGGTGCAATACGCTGATCCAGTGTCAGTCAGATCGAACTATGCGAAACACCTTAACCTATACGGTGCAGAAGTTTTCCGATCAGCGGATTCTCCAGTCGGAGCTTGAAGCGATCATCAATGAACCCAAGAAAGAGGCTTTCGCCATGATGTTCTTAGTCGTTGGCAACATCCCTCTTTTGTACGTATTGAATCACTCCTGGTTTGAAACGCTCATGTATTCTGTGCCCGGAAAGATCACTCTGGCAATCTGTGCCGCCATAGTATTATTTTCATTCACACGAATCATGGCACTATCAAAGCCTGTGGAATACAGATAAGAAAGAAGGTAACCTATGACAACACTACTCATTATGTTTGCCTGTGGTCTGCTTGCTCTGGGTCTTTATCATCTATCCTGTGCCATTGTGGATGTACCTACGCCGCAGACATCTAAGATGATGTTACTTGCCAAAAAGCAGACAGGTAACGGTAAGGAAAATCTATTCGATGTGTACCTTACCAAAGTAGCGGAGCGATTCAGCCCGCTACTGAAGCTGGATCCCATAAAACGTGGAAGGCTTGCCCTCACCTTGTCCATTGCAGGCATTCCCTTGTCACCAGAAACTTATACACTAAAGGCAATATTTACTTCCCTGCTTGTGGCAGCTTTATCGCTGCCGCTTTTTTTATCCTCACCGCTTCTGGGGCTCCTGATGCTGGGATTATCGGTTCTAATGTGGTTTTCTACTTACTACAAAGCTTTCGATCTTGTAAAGAAACGAAAGAAACTCATCGAAGCCGAGCTTCCCAGGTTCTGTATCAGTATCGGTCAAAGCCTTGCCACTGACAGGGATGTACTGAAGCTCCTTGTCTCTTACAGGCGGATTGCCGGGCCAAACCTTGGCGCCGAACTGGATACTACTATTGCAGATATGCGTACCGGAAATTACGAGAATGCCCTGCTTCACCTGCAAAATCGTGTGGGTTCTACCATGTTATCTGATATCGTCCGAGGGCTTATCGGAACACTACGTGGTGACGATCAGCAGATGTATTTTAAGATGCTCTCTTTCGATATGCGACAGATTGAACAGAATAATTTAAAAAAGGATGCAGCCAAACGTCCCAAGCAGATGCAAAAGTATTCCATGATGATGCTCTTCTGTATTCTGCTTATTTATGTGGTCGTCCTATCCGTAGAAGTCATCGGGTCCCTCGGGGCCTTTTTTTAATGACAAAAAGGATTAAGGGAGGTGACCCCATGTAGAAATTTTTCGTAACTCATACACCTATCAAACATAAGGAGAATCCAATGAACAGAAAAATTTTATCTATGAAAACACGTATTCACAATGCACTCTTCACTGAGCGTGGCGACTTCTACATTTCCGATGGTGTCAAGATCATCATTGCTGTTGTACTTGGTGCACTGCTTCTTGCTGCACTCACCAACATTTTTAATAACACAGTAATCCCCAGAATCACGACGGAAATCACTAATCTCTTCTCATAATTTCCATTTTTTACCATTTTGGCAAATCTTTGCAGTAGAAACTGCTCCACGGGTGTAGGCACTGTCTGCACCCTTTTCTAAAATATACTTATAAACATTATTTATTACGTATTGTCTACGTAGGAAGGAGATGATCACCATGAAAACCAAAATGAAACCCAAATCCATAAAATGCCCTTACTGTGGCAAAACCGCCGTTTTAAGAAAAGCCTCATATGTCTACAAAGACCGGGCTTTAGATGAATACCTTTATGTCTGCTCCGGCTATCCTGAATGTGATTCCTATGTGGGTGTCCACACCGGAACCTTTGAACCCAAAGGATCCCTTGCCAATGGTGATCTCAGGCATAAACGGATCGAAACGCATAGACTCTTTGATGCCATCTGGAAGAACGGTATCTTTACCAGGGCCGATGCTTACCGTTGGATCCAGGATATCTTTTGCTTAAATGACTCCCAGGCACATATCGGACAGTTCTCAGAATATCGGTGCGACTGCCTGATGAATGAGTGCAAAAAAGTACTTACGAACCACCATGTCAAAGTTGCATAAAGGGAGGTGAATGGACATGATGACCGAAAAAGAAAAGCAATTAGTGGAGGGGCACCTATATCTTATCAAGAATATTATTCTTAACTCCATAGGCATGAACAAAAATATTGAAGAACTTGAATACAATGACCTTTACCAAACCGGCTGCGAGGCACTCTGCCATGCGGCTATCCAGTACAAGCAAGATAAAGGGGCTTCCTTTCCTACGTTTGCATCCGTTGTAATCCGACACGCACTGCTTTCCCAGTGCAGGAAGGCAGTCAAATGGCAGGGAATCACTGTTTCTCTGGACACCCCGCTATCTGATGACAAAGAACTCACACTTTCGGATGTGCTGACGGATCCAAACGATCAGGCATTTTCTGATCTGGAAACCCGTCTTATGTTCAAGGCTTATGAAAACAGCCAAACAGAACTTGCCAGGCATCGTCTGGAAATGTTCCGATTAAACCGCCTCTGCGGCTATAATATCTCTGAACTTGCAGCTTACTATCAGGTAAGCCACAGTGTAGTTTCCACCGGGATTTTTAGGGCAAAGCAGAAACTACGGATTGACTATTTCTTATCTGCATAAAAAACTTTAGAGGAGTGATACTTTATGATTAGACTTTACACTGCTGTTGGCACCTTAAAATTAAACAGCCATGGTCTTCCTACTCTTGTATCCATCGACAGAGAATACGGACTGACTGCTCTGGAGCTTGTGCTATGGTCATGCCTGTCTTTCCGGATCTTAACTTATGACGAGTTGCGCAAGGCATTCTTTGAAAAAGAACGGGATCTGCATATTCTCGGCGAGGAAGAGTTCGATCAGTATTTAAACCGACTTTTACAGCGAAAACTTATTGTCTGCGGGGAAGACTATGTTGGTGCGGATGCACTCTATGCTCTAATCGGCCACCTACAGCTTCAAGCGGTGCCAAACAGCTTCCATGTAAAACTGTTCACTTTTGTGAAACTCCTCTTTTCCCGCAAGGTGCCGTTTAGAACTGCTTTGTGTATTTTCCACTCTGTCCGGTTGGATCCCTTAGAGTCACAGGTCATGCAACTCCTTAAAAACCAGGATTTGTCCGTTGCAGAAATTATCCTGTGTAACGATAACCATATTTCTCACCTAAAGGACTCATCTGCTCTCATGGAAGCCCTTTATAACGATGAGGATACTGACTACAGCACTCTGGTAACAACTGCCAGAACAAGTGATTCCAGGTTCCCAGTGCTATCTGCTATTGCGAACCTGTATCTGAAGCAGCAGATTGTGTTTCAACTGATATAAATGGACAAAAAAAATATATGTTGTATAATAATTATACAGAAATTGCTGAATCGGATTTTGTGAAAAAAAGAGTCTGGATGAAAGGGATAATTATGAAATTTTTGTTTATGGATGAGAAAGGACCTCAAAATTCTTTTAAAGTTAGCAATCCATTCAATATGACAAATAAGATATCATATGCAGATGATAATATGCACTCGTATGTGGCGAACGTTATTCAGATCAATGAGTCTGATTATATGCAAATTGAGCAAGAGTATAAGAAAATTGTTGAAAGGTATTTATCTAATCGCCCCCAACTTAAAAAATCTCTAATGGCAAAGGGAAAGGAACTAAAGGGGTTGGATTTGCTAAAAACGAATTTCGAATATGGTATAGCTTCCATGAAAAAAAATGAAGTTACGTTTTACAGAGATCTTTTGGAACTACTCTTGAAATATAATGTAGAAAATTTATTATTTTTAATTAGCAAAATGTCTGTCATAACCTCATCTAGATTAATTAATTTTTTTTATTTTTTAGACTCTAATACTAAATTTTCACCATATATTGCTAAATATGTTGTAACAAAATATGCTGAAGTAGAGGCCTCTGAAGCAGTAGTCAGCGCACTTCTTGATAAAAGTTTGCCTACAAAATACATTCTTCAATTAATACAAAATGATATGTTTGCTATTTCCAAAAAGAATTTAAATAACATTCGTATGTCTAGCCAGGTTGATATTTATATGCAGTTTATTAACGCTATAAATAATGTTTTGAATTGCGGAATAGAATTAACAGAACCTGATTTACCGCTATCTTTTGATTGGGGCAAGGTAAAATGGGCTTTTGACCTTTGGCTGACTGAACAGCGTTCTAAGGGAACTGCAAATCAATGGTGGTTATTTTTAGATGAGGGTATTCCTCAAGATATTTTTGCTTGTCTGAACCTATATAAAATAGATGGCAACTGTAATTCAAGGGATTATATTGGATTACAGATTACAGATATGATTGTAGCATTAATCGGAAAAATGGTTTCACAATTAGATTCGGCTATTAGATATGATTTTGAAAAACCAAACCTACGTGTTTTAGTGAGTGAGGGTTATTTCAATCTTTCAGAAGACCAATTTGACTTTATAAAAAAATTACAACAATTTACTCTAGCCAGACAAGGAAAATACCATTTTATAAATGATGCATATTTTGATGACTCGGTACTATTGCAAACCTATATTGAATATATAGCTTTATATGAGAATTTTGAAGATTACAATAAAACCGGAGGGAAAAAACATTCTGAATTACACATGAAATATTTTATAAATATTTCACAGATGAAATTTGAAGAAGGGATGCAGAACGAGGTTTTGGCGAAATCGATATATGGAACCATTAAAGCGGCGGTGGAAGACGAAATGCTTAGGCCCTTATAAGTGCAAAGCTTAAAAACATTAAATAGAAAAGCAAGAACTCAAATAATCATTAACTTCCAATTTATTAAAGTACGTGATTCATTCATGCATGAGTCCCTTTTTATAGAAGTTCTATAAGGAACGTCCTATAGCGCTCTACGAATACTAGAAAAGCAGAAATCCCGAAAAACCATTGAAGTTTTATCGGAGTTATAAAGAAGCTCTGGTTACAGGCAGTCTGGAGCAGTATCATATACTGGATAAAAAACTGCTAAAGGCAACAATCGGAAAATTATTGAGTACATGTATGAAGAGACTTTGTAGGCATCATAAAAGCAGCATATAAAAGAAGACCACAGGCAATAATGCTTTCGATAAATCGAAATAGGAATTATGGAAAATCGAAACACACGATTGAAGAAAATTGTAGTATCATATAAATAATAGACGATAAGCGAGTTACCAGTCTTACAGTTATCTGGTACGAACATATGTACGATGCCATCAAAAATCTTGTATACATGAATATGGGCAGTAATCCATGTATTCTGTCCACAGGGGCTTTTGCCGACTTCGTTATGGAGTAGTTTCTTGTGGCTGTAATCGTAGTCAGACATTCGTTTGGTAGAGGCGATTATCCTTTAGAAAACCTGCCTTTTTGACATAATAAAGGTATCAGACTCTAGCAGAAAAAGCATGACTTCCAGTTCAAAAGTCATTTGGCTGCGAGAACTTGATGTATAACGCTTCACAATTGAATACAAAATGGGGATTGATTATCTAATGATAAGGGATGTGTCAGTTTTATGAGAAACTATAATGGAGATTTGATAAGCGGAATCCGTCAATTGAGTAAGCCTGAATATGGGCTTGGTACTACAGACAAATATGGTCAACCTGCTGTTAATTGGGCGTATTTATCAGTATATGCAGATGAAGACGGATTTGATACTCGGGTAACGCATCAAAATGGATTTTATAAAATACGTGTACGATTGCCTTATGGAGTTATACTTATAAGATATGGTAATGAAATGGGGCATTTTACGGCTCCATATGGAACAAAATATGAGGGATTGGCATTACCCTATAAAAAAGAAACTATAGAGTATAATGAGTATAGAGTGATAGCTAACGACGTTGAGGTGGTTTGTCTGGTGGATAAGGGAATTGTTGCACCGGGTTTTGATAGTCCGGGAGGAGCAGTTCAGTATTTCCATCCGATAACAATTCGTGAATCTATTAAGCGAGGACTTTTAGAAAGGTTATAATTATGAGAATGAGTAGGCATCCAAAGTATGAATTATGTGAATTAAAAAAATTTATGCTAAATATAGATATTCCATATAACTACTACTCTATTGGCGATTACTTGGATGAGGCTGTTTGTATTGAATTTATAGGCAATAAGTGGATTGTATATGAAGGAGAAAGGGGAAAAAAATATAATCTTAAGAGCTATCTCTCTTTTTCACAGGTATGTGATGATTTTTTCTCCAGAATATCGGAAACAGAGCAGCAAGAGCAACTTTTAAAGCTATTATGGAATATGAAAAACACAAGAACATTGCCAGGTCAAAAGAGAAGATTGGGAAAAAGAAGATATTATACGACAGTTGCCATAAAAACATCAAATAGTCCGCTAAATGTGTCTACTTATGTGGAGCATGCAGATATTCCTAACTCTATAGTAAGTGATGCTGTTTTTTTTATTTATATGATAAGAAAAAGTAGAAGAATTGGTAAAACAAGAAAGCAGATAGGTAAAACAGGTACTGTGCCAGTGCCTATACGTAATAATAGATCATGGCAATTAGGCAAAAAATGGAATAACAGGAAATGTAAAAAAACAATTTAATAGTGTTTTGTTATAATCAATACTGCACCGACACTTCTTCTGAACTATTTGGTATAAGATGCCTGGATAGTTGACTTGAATTTTATATTTCAGTGTCACATCACAAGGTTCTCTGCCATAAAGACTTTCTTTTGGTGTGAAATTGATATGACTTACAATCAGGTTAATGTCCCATTAGGGCAGAAATTCAAAGTTTTTCCTTTTTCATAGAATCATCCAGTGCATGGTATGCGCTTGCTTCATATCTCCTTTCTGCCTACAGAATTTGACGTTTGCTTTCTACTATTTGACAATTACTGTAATCTATGCTACTCTTATTTTGTAATTGATTTTTGTGCATTCCCGTGGGGATAAACACACGCTGTTTTTAGTTTGTAAATTAGTGTCAAAAGAATTGCCATTTTTTAAAGTGGCATTTTTTTGGCACTTTTTTTATTACAAAAATTTTCATACCCAGAAAGGAGAAAATGAATGGGAGATCTTGTAACAATCAGTACTACCGGCAGAGTTACCGCAGATGTGGAACTTAAAACCAGCACTAACGGGAAAAACACCAAATATGTGCAGTTTGGTCTTGCCGTAAACAAAGGCTATGGGGAACATGAGAGGCCCAACTTTTTTGGCTGCGTTCTCTACGGAGAAGCTGCGCAACGGCTTACGGATGCCGGGGTTAAAAAGGGAAGTCTTATCACCATTACCGGAGACCTTGATCTTGAGACCTTTACCAGAAAGGACGGTAGTGAGGGATGGCGTGCCAAAGTCACTCTGTATGACTGGCGGTATGCCCACACCAGTAAACCCAAAAACACATCACAAAATGCACCCGAATCGGATACATCCGGTTTTACCAGTGCTGAGAACTGCGGTGATGAAGGATTGCCGTTTGGTGCCTAAAAGTACCAGACAAAAGTGAGGAATTGCAATCGTGAGATTATTTCACGACTGTGGTTCCTCTTTTTTATTTTAATGTTAGAAAGGACGAATCAAATGAAAAAGAATGTATTTACCACAAGCTATCGTATCCTATTGCCTGTAATCCTTGCGATTGCCTTACTGGCACCGAAGATACCCGGACAGATTGTCATTTTAATTCTGTTTGGTCTATGGATACTTTTTTTACTTGCCTATTATATTTTCTCGGGTAAGAAACCAAGCATGAAGCGTCTTCAACCAGTACATCGCAGGAAAATATGCCAAAACAATGAAAGCATTCAGGTGCTGTCCCCAAATAGAGAGAAAGGTATGGCACTCTCTCCGGAAGATGTGCAGGTGCTTATGACGCAGTACCGGCTTCGGATCTCTGAGAAATTAAAGTCTGCTTATCCGGAAGCTGTTTGGAAATGGGTCAAAGAACCTGACTTACGAAATCTCATGGACTGCGACACGGTACGTATCCAGGTGGAAAACATGGCTGAATTTACCCATGCTGATGTCTATTTTGATTTTTATGGGCGTATTCATATAAATCCCATGACCATCGGAAATTTTAATCCGGAAAATGATTCTGACTGTGATACACCAGTCCCCACGGAACCCGCTGTAATTGACGTAAAGGCATGGTTTGATCTGGTGGGACGGCAAATCCTGGACAAGCAGATTACAGAGCTTAATGCCCAGGGTCACAGCAAACTCACGATCAAAGAAAATGGTGATATTGTAATCAACTGTCAGAAAAAGGAGCGGTTTTTTTGCTCTCTGGATGCTTTCCCCGAGAAAAATTACTGGCAGGAACTGGTCTCTGTCTTAAAAGACAACGAATTAGATGCAAAGATAGCAGGAAATACCCTTCAGGTATCCTGGATTTAAGGAGGATAATGAATTATGGCTACAACACGATTATACGAAAGCTGGACATGGAATATCGGACTGCCGGAACCTTTTGATAAGTCAGCTCATAAACATAGCAGCACAGATAAATCAAAATACAATAACAGCACAACGGTCGCTACTTTCCATGGCCCCGTATTACGAGCCCTAATGGAATATATGGAAATGGACACCACCATCTCCTCTTCCATGTCAAATAGTGCCATTGGCACACAGAACGATCAGATCATGTCCGAGTTTCACAGCAGAACCGGTCAGATTCATGTAGTAGTTTTCAATAAAAAAACTGGTTCTTTCCGAGCTGGCTGCTTTGCCGATCCTACCAGTAATGCTACCATTTATAAGTTAGCAGATAAAGGATGTACCGGCAGTGCCCTATTTTTCACTTTGATTCCTGAAGCTATGAAAGACGAAGAATTTAAAGAAAATTATGACACCCTTCTAAAATGTAAGGAAGCCGGCTTTTCCGATATGGCAACTGCAGAGAAATCAGCATTTATTCTCTGTGATAATTTCTATCGTCGAATTGAAAATGCCAAAAATCTGGGAGATTCCGGAATTAAGCTTGCCGCTTTCCGTACTGGTAACATCCCACTTCTCACAGAAATGAATCTGAAGAATGGCAACTACTCTCCCACCAGTGTTCTTTTTGGCACTTTTGAGATTTTAACTGCGACTCCCAGGACGAAAGCTTCCGTAGTCACAGATAAGAAAGATCTGGTCGGGAAATACAAATTTTCCGAAAGAACTTTATCCACTGCAGAGCAGCTTTTAATCCCCACACTGGAGGACTGGTATGTCATTCCCCCGGAAGTCGTTACCATCTGTTCCCATGCAAAAGCAACTACCACATCCGCACAGCCCATGCGTAACTTTATGATGCGGGGGCCAGCCGGAACCGGTAAAACGGAGGCTGCAAAAGCGATTGCTGCAGGACTGGGGCTTCCTTATCTGTCCTATACCTGCTCCGCAAACACTGAAATATATGACTTTCTTGGACAGATGCTTCCGGAAAATGAAAAGGATCACACCAAAGTGAAAGAATATCCGACATTTATGGACTTACAGATGGATCCTTCTTCCGCTTACGAAAAGCTTACCGGAACCTACAGGGAGGATGTATCGGAAGATGAAGTCTATCAGAAACTCTTAGAGGTTATGGATGCCGATGCAAAAGCTGATGCTTCCAAAGAATCCACTGGACAACGGTTTCGATACGTGGAAACTCCTCTTATTGAGGCCATAAGAAAAGGCTATGTCATTGAAATTCAGGAACCTACGGTAATTTCTAATCCCGGAGTTTTGGTCGGCTTAAATGCACTGCTTGACCGCTGTGCCAGTATTACCCTTACAACCGGCGAAGTCATTCGCAGACATCCTGATACAGTCGTGATTATTACCACAAATAACAATTATGCAGGGTGCCGTGATATGAACCAGTCAGTCATCTCCAGAATGAACTTAGTATTTGACATGGATACTCCTGATGTAGCGACCCTTACGGAACGTGCCATGGGTATCACCGGCTGTACAGACAGATCCACCGTATCTTTGATGGCTTCTACCGTCATGGATGTAAATGAACACTGTAAAGAATCTATGATTACTGACGGAAGCTGTGGAGTCAGAGAACTAATCTCCTGGGTACAGTCCTATATGGTAAGCGGAAATGCGTTGGAGTCTGCAAAATACACGATTCTTTCATCCGCTTCTGCAGATCCTGAGTGCCGGGAAGAAATCTTAAATACCTGTCTCGAACAAAAATTTGTAGCATAAGGAGGATCCCTATGCCCGCAAAAGAAGAAAAGCTGAAAACTAATCTGGCAACGAACTTACAATATCTGCGTATTCGCCATAAACTATCTCAAAATTCATTGGCGAAGCATCTTGGGATTTCCCCACGCAGTATCTCCTACTATGAATCCGGCTCATTTTTACCGCCAACGCACGTACTATGTGCCATGGCTTCCTATTTCGGATACACCGTAGATGAATTGTTAAGTGAGCGCCTACCAGCAACCAAAGGAGGATCGACAATCAAATGAGGACATCACACCTTACAATCCAAAAGCGGATTGCAGACAAGAAAGGAAAACTGACGGATGAAGAGTTCTTTTCATCTCCTCAGTATGCCGCCTATCTTACAGATATTGCGGAAGGAATTACCAAAAGATATCACCGCTCAAGCCGTGTCAAAACCTTCTACGACGATTCCGAAAACGCAGAGGCTGCTTTCACGGACAATCGTGTTATTACTATTAACGCCGGGAATTTTCTTACCCGGCGTTTTCCGACAAGAAAGCTTAAGCATCTTAGTCTTTACGGTATGGTATCCCATGAATGTGGGCACATTCTGTATTCTGATTTTGATATGCTTGCCCTCTACAATGATTCTCTGTCCTGCGGAAGATTCTATCCTGCAGAACCGGATAAGGATAATCTGACTCTTATGCAGGAAAATGCTCTTGCACAGATCAAGACAGCATTTGCAAAGAACGACGAAGCAGTAATCTCTGCCATATCCCTGGTTACCCATCAAGTGGTAAATATTATGGAGGATGTTTATATCGAGAGCCGTATGTGCGATGCCTTCCAGGGTACTGTACGCTATAGTATCCTCTTAAACAACCTCAAATTTGCAGAGACCATGGACTCCGTAAACGACGAAATAGAAAAAGCACATTTTGAAGTAGCAATTCTCATCAATCTGCTAATTCAGTATGCGAAAAGCGGCGATATTAACAATCTTGGCGGCTATTCCGGTCCCTTGTTAGATATCATCAATGACTGTATTCCTTACATCGACAGTGCAGCCTATTCAGATGACGGGCGGGAACGCTTCAATGCAGCCAACCATATCCTGCTCTTACTCTGGCCCCATATGCAAAGCTACATTGATGAACTTAGAAAACATCCCCAAAAAGCAGAATCGACCATGCAAAAGCAGGTAGCAAAGGACAGTACTGCCCCAAAGGGAAGTGGAAAGCAGGCAAGAGGGATTGGAAAAACTACCTTTAACCCGGATGAACAGGAAGAGGTGAAAAAAGAAATCCAAAAAGTCTTAGATGAAGAAGGTGGGCGTATTGCGCTTACAAAAACCTCAGATTTTGAATCGGAAGGAACTGGCAGCACCACAAAAGATACCTTGTATGAAGGAAGCGGCTATCTAACGGATGCCTCCTCTGACATGGGTAAGATTCTGACCCAGATTGCTACTGAAACTGCATATGCTGAATGTGAACAGGAACTTTCCAAGGAACTTCAGGCAGAATCTGATAAGATCCGGTACGGCAATGCCCACAAAGGTGTCAATATCAAAATCCACCGGATGCTTCATGTGGATCCCCGTTACAAAGAAAGTTACAAGCAGGTAGCACCACCACTTCTGCTCATCTCTAAAAGACTTCAGAAATGCGTTTCCCAAAAACTAAGAATTAAAAAGGAAGGTGCCAAACTCGATAATCTCCCCATGGGCAAGAGAATCAATGTACGAAATGCTTTCCGGGGTGACTGGAAGATCTTCTATAAAATGAAGCTTCCGGATGACAGTATGGATATTGCTATTGCAGTTCTGAACGATGAAAGCGGATCCATGTCCTGCAGGCAACGCATTACCTATGCCAGATCTGCATCTATTATCCTGTATGACTTCTGCAGATCACTGGATATCCCGGTTGCAGTCTACGGTCATACCGAATGTCACGATGTTGACCTCTATGCCTACGCAGAATTTGATTCTGTGGATGGCAATGACAAGTACCGTATGATGGATATGTCTGCAAGGTACAGCAATCGTGATGGAGCTGCTCTGAGATTTGTTGCAGAACGGCTTATGACACGTCCCGAGCCGTGCAAACTGTTATTTATTATTTCCGATGGACAACCTGCGGGAAATGGTGGTTATGGCGGTACTGAAGCAGAGGCAGATCTGCGAGGCATTAAGGCAGAATATGAAAGAAAGGGCATTACACTTTTTGCTGCAGCAATCGGTGACGACAAGCCTAACATCAAAAGGATCTACGGAGACGGTTTCGTTGACATCAATGATTTGAATAAGCTTCCCGTAACCCTTGGAAAAATCCTGATTGCAAAGATCAATCAGAAATACACTGCTTAAAACAAGTACAAGAAAGAAGGTATATTATGACAAATGAAGATTACATTTCCAACCAGATTGCCGTCTATAAGAACAGTAAAACTCTTGTAGAGTTTTTGGATAAGTTAAGACCCGCCGGAATCAATACCTATGCCCACATCCACGCAAATGGTGAGAAAGAGGCAGATGGCAAAAAGCGTTACTCTCTTATCGGGATTCTTATGAAGGACTATTCCAAAGGCACCGGTGATAAAGCAATAACTGTGTCTGCCAATATTTCCCCTGAACAGGTAAAATTTTTCCTTTCCAGGATTGAAGCTGCTATTGAAAGCTACAGTTTTTCAGAAGAAAAGATTTTTGGATCTCCTGATAAAAGCGGCTATGCGCAGGTCACAAAGTTCAAGCTGATCCGTGCCACAAAAGATGCCAAGGGCAATATCCGTAAACTTCCCTGGTACATTGAGATTGAGAATGGTAAAGGAATCCCCGTGCAGAATGCCAGTGGCGGAACCTACATGAAACCTAATTCCTTTGTTAGTACAGGAAAAGCCTACGCAAACATGAGTGATCTGGATCTCTATGAGCGTCTGTCCCGTGTGAGTTCCTACATTAACTGCTGGGAATTGGCTATGGCACCGTATCTTATCAAAAAAGCAAAGGAAGAACTGGCTAACAGACAGAAAGCCACATAATGAAATGGGAATGCTTCTACAGATTTCCACAAGAAAGGAGTCCTATGAATAATCAATTATCTTTAGGCACCATAAGAACCATAGATGATCTTGGTCGAATCGTTCTACCCAGGGAAATCCGGAATAAACTTGGAATCAACCCCAAGGATTCCATGGAGATCCGCACAAGCGGACAGACAATTCTACTTAAAAAGTACGAGGAAATGCAAACACTCTTATCTCTTTGTAATGAATATTTGGAAGCATTTGCAAAAAGCAGTTCTACCGCCTGTGCCATCTGCTCTACGCAGTTTGTGCTGGCTGCAAGAGGAATCTCTCTTTCCGATAAATATCCTTTATCAGCCCCTGTTCGTAAGCTGATAACTGCCCTTCAGGTCTATCACTATCAGACTACAGAAAAAATTCCGATATTCGACGGGAGCAACTACTATTTGGACAGCCTCTATCCTATAGGGACTGTCTCTAAACCACTGGGTTGTGTCGTTTTATTTCACTTTAGACCCCAAACCAAGGAGGAAAGAGCCTGCGCCAAATATATCGCAGATATACTCACAAATATGATTTCAAAGGAGGATGCTTATGTTACGCAATAGAATCAAACACGTTGTAAATGTCACCGGTACTCTCGCTAACGTTCTCACTCCCGGAATGCCGGCCCTTTATCTTTATGAGGGTCAGTGTATCCGAACAGCGGTAGTAAAATCCATTTTGGAAGTTTCCACGGATTATGTCCGGTTTGAGACTTCCAGAAGAATCTACAATATTTCCTTTACCGAAGATCCCTACCCGGTGGCAGAACAAAGTGCATAATTTTAGAGGCTGTCATTGCAACAGCCTCATAGGAGGTATCCTATGCAGGATGATAAACATACGAAAAAATATTCGGATACTGAAGAACTTCGCCGTCTTCTTCTAGTACTTAAGAATAATAAAGACCACATACCGGCCTCAGTTTTAAAATCAAAATATAAAAAAGGTTACAATAATCTGTGTAATAAAATCAGGCGTTCCGCCTCTGCCTATGCCCTAGAAGCCTCACTTCATGGGCTACAGGTTCACATTTCCTACGCCGATGAGATTGCAACGGTTATCGATACCATCATTGCAGACTCCAGTATCATGCATCAGTTTTCGACAGCTATCTACAAAAACCAAGATCTGGATCAATTTGTAAAGCTGACAGAGCATCTAAGGGAAGTTATTCTTGCTTCTCTTTCGGTCTATCTGGATGCAGGAATTGTTGTCGATACGTCGCATAAAAGTAATACGGCATAAGGTGTCCTTCGGGGCACCTTTTTTTATTGTTATCTCTATCCCTACAAGCTGGAAGTTTCAAGTCTTAATTCTACAAATGATTTTTTCTTATAATATATACACCATAACCTGCAAGTATAATTGTACTATTTTTTCAAAATCTATGGGGCATTCTATTTAATATATTTTAGAAAAACTTTTTCTTAATCCTTCTTGGAGTTTTTCCATCTCTTCATCTGATAAAGATATCTCATTATATTTTAATTCATTTATTTTTTGAGAACCCAAAAATGTTGTAAGCGGTTCTAAATATCTCTTCTCCCAAATTTTTATATTATTTGTGATATGGCTGTTTATACTATCTACTAAATCCGGCTTCACCACCTTAATATAGTTACTAACAAATAGTCTGCTAACTGTTACTCTTATTGCAAACTCGCCCACATTATCCGATAAATAACTATCTTCCACCATTCTATCAATACACAAGAGTAGGAATTGATAATAAAGAGCCATTATTATTGCACACGCAGCATCCATTTCTGAACAATGACCATGTTCAACAGAAATTGTAATCGTACTAATTGCTGCAAGATGGTCACAACACAATTCCTCCAGATACTCATCAGAAACCATCTGGACATGTCCCATTTTTTTTGAGTAAAATATTCTATCAAGAAGTGCCGCAACGGCTTCTTTCTGCACTATATACATATCAGGAGATTCTTTAAAAAAACTATGTATAGCTTCATGCATGACAAGAAATGTCTGTTGTGCATACAAGTAGCGTGGATTGCTATCTCTTGTAACCTGCTCAACCTGCATTTCCCCTGTCTGTCGGAATTTATTTATCATAAGTGTTTTATATACAGCCGCCAGCTTTATATTTCCACTCAAAAAATACGATTCATATGCCAACTTGTAAAAGAACGGAACAAGGTATTTTGAATCATCTTCATTGCATAATATTTGATTAAAAACAATAAATATTTCAGAAAGATAGTTATCCAGAATAATCACTTTTTTATCACGAATAGTTGCACATGCACATCTTCTTTGTAACGAATTGCATACTAAAATTTCTGTATCTTCTATTTTCAAACCACTAATGGTTTCATAAAAATATTCATCTATCCAAAATGCCCCAACGGGATCTCCTCTCAAAATTCTTTTTGACAATAGAATATTCTTCAACTGCTCTGTTATCATAACTTTTTAATCTGTTGAATGGTTTTTGCAACAGCCTTATCTATGTCTTCAACTTCAGAAGATTTAAAAATGATTTTATATTCTCCATCCGCTGTTTTCTTTTCAATTTCTATATCAGTTTGTTTTTTGGAATCATCCTTGTGCCTTGACTTCATGTAACTCAAAATATCATGAATAATAATAGTAAGTGAAGATAAAATAGCTGGTGTAAGAGAAATAAATACTTCAACAATTTCCTTACTTCCATCAAAATTTTTACTGTCAGCAACAATAATATCCGGATATTTTTCTTCAAGTTCTCTAAAAAAATTATAATCTTGCCCTTCCGCTTTAATATATAGCATAACTTATCCTCCTCGAGCTCAATTATGTATACCCATTACATATTCAATTATAGCACACAATCCATATAAATCCTCAAAAAAGATAAGCACACAACTCCCCCTGCCTGTTGATTATTCTAATGTGGTTTTCTGTATCTCGTCAGTCCAATAAACTGGATTTGTTGCTTCCACAAATCGTTTATTTTGTCTGGAAGTAAGTCTATGTCATTGCCCAAAACGGTTACATCTTCTTCATCCATCATAATCGGAGCATTAAAATAATTTCCACTATTATCAATTCCGTACAATTCTCCATTTCCGTTTGAACCTATTATAATATGATTAGGCAAAAAATCCTCAATACAATAATCATTAGTTATTTCCTGTAATTCTTCCAAGGATAAAGTTCAAGCCATGTTTCTCCAATATCGCCTCTCCCACCATTATGTTTTTTATAAAGTTTACATACTGTTTTAGCAAAATGACATTGTTAATACGCCCAATCCTACCTCCAGCATAAGGTTCATTAAAGACAAATTCCTTCCAATTATCCACACTAAGTCCTCCACTGAAAGTTTCGATTTAACAAAACAATTTAGCTATTTATAATTGATGAAATAACAGGCTTACCTTCTTTGTCTAATAATGGTATCAGACCAGCGGAATAGCCGCTTGCATGGTATAAATAATTTACACCAGTTTCCTTATCCACCCAGACTTCTGCAATGTTCATGGAACCCTGTTAATATATCTTTTCAAATCTTTAATCCTTTGCCATTTCTGTTTCTTACCTCCGTGACTTAAAATTTGTTAAATTATATTTTTTATATTGTAACATACTATAGGGGCTAATTCCAAGTCTACGTCTGCCAAACCTCCTGTCCCTATTATATAATTTTTTCGACTTTATTTGACAACTTATTTGACAAAATTCGATGTTTCTTGCAAGAACTCCGTATTTATTCTCATGTATATAGTAGAACAAAATTTATTAAAGGAAATAAATCAATAATGATTACTAAAGAAAAAGAGCAAAAAATAAAAGAGTTACATAAACGTTTAGACTGGTATTACGACTGTGCATCAGATGAAGAATTTGACATAGATGAAGTTATATCCCTGCTGAGTCAATTAGATGAAATGGAGCCTATTGATTCGTCTCCTTGGGAGTCTGATGCGAAAGCACTGGCTGATTTTTGGGTATATATCAGGCAACACGAAATAGATGAACAAAGGTTATCATAATCCCCAAAAACTACAGTACTATCATAATAATCAGCGAATATTGTACTCACAATCTATCGCTTGCGCTATCAATCGAGTTAATTATTTTTGAATTGTGTAAAAATGAATTAAAAACTTTTCTGCATCAGGTAACTCATTAGCTTGATTTAATATAGTTGAATCAAATTTAGTTAGAATATACCTTTTGCCTCAGCATTTTCATTTAAATAAATGTTTATCCTGGCATAGGCTCCGTAACGAATATATCTATTGTAATGCTTAGAGAAATTTCCATCGCTATGAACGGCACACGTGCCTTTACAATATATATCTAAAAAAATAATTGATTAAATATTTTTAAATAAAATATAAATTTTGTTAAAAACATTATTAAGTTTTATATTTGCATTTATTTTCTTTCATGCTATACTCATATTGTAACCAAAAGTAAACTCTAGCAAGAAAGAGAGGTATTCTTATGAAAAGATCCTTTAAATCATTAGCAGGCTTAGCTTTATCTGTAATTATGTTAGTAGCAACATCTACTACTGCTTTTGCATCTGAGTCGCTGTCAAGTACAAAACCTGTTACCACCCCTGTTTCTCTCAATGCAGACTTAGAATCAATAGACTTCACAGAACCGTTCTCAGACACAACGGTAGTCTACGATGATAATGGTCAGCCTATTACTATGACATTGAGTTTTGTTCCTGCCCCACAAACACGAGGAAGTAGTACTAATGATGCCTATGCTGGCACGTGGACATCAGAGGTTGACTACGGAATCATACAAATGAGTTACAAATTTGATTTGGCAAAATCTGGTTCTCAGTGGAAAATATCAAATGGCAGGGAACATCAATACAGAGGACTGTTTTGCAAATTTAGCAACGATAGCTTAAAGATTTCCCGTTCCACTTCAACTAATGTATATCCTTGTGAAATTAATGCAAAGGTTGATGCAGATGTATTTGACAATGCTTGGCTGCCTCTTTATAGTGGTACATGGTTAATGACTACTACCGTCAATAGTGGAGGTACAATGACTCTAACTTGGAACTAACATCAATAACTGATATAATCGAGTAGGAGACGGTTAACCGCCTCCTACTCGATTTAGACTATAGCCAAAACGTTGGAATTAACATACTAGAAACATTTTTTTATTTTTTACCAAAAGTGTATACTTTATCACTGAAGGCACACATTTTTTACTAACTTTTTTCCTTTGCTATTCCGAAAAGTCGTTTTACAGTCTATTTCTGCAGAGCATATATGTCGTATGCTGGATACCTCACATTTTTCCATGTATAACTTCCATGCACGTCGTTTCCTATTTTCACAAGACTCTACTTTCTGTACTTTGTCACAGATATGGACACCCTTCGCAGACTATCTCGTAGCTATTGTATTTCCGGTATTCGGAGCAATTGGTTGTCTGGTAGGTCAGTGCCTAGTCATTTGAGTATGTGTAGCAATCAAAGTATTCATCATACATATACTCATATTTCCTGAAAAAACTCTTTGTCATGGAGCTTTTATACGTCAGGTGCGGTGTGATTCCATCATCCAAAAGCAACTTTTTCTATCGCAAATGTTTCGTATCCAACATCGGCTACTAGAAAGATGTGCAACGTAGTCCATCATTTCTAGGCCGAAGAACCACTAATACATAACATTAATCTCTATTTCTTAGAGTTTCTAGCGCATGCTTCAAATACCGTACATATGCTGAGTGAACAGTACTTTTATCAGCATGACTAGATCCATACTGAAGTGATTATTGTCTGTACCTTATTTGTCAGTCACAAGGTCATAAATATAACCCTAATCTATTGTCTGACAGATCAGATGTAGCAAATAATTCTGCGAGGCAATAAAGCATGTGTATCTATTCTCTTTTCTTATTGGCACTCTATGTGATTATATGAAACACTTCCTTTTTGGTATTTTCATGTAACTATTCAGCACCCCGTTTAGGGTACATAAATTTTTGGTCAAAACAGAGAAAATATAATTTCTGTTTTATCATTGCTTTATTGCGAAAAGTGGATAACTTTTCAATGTGACTGCCAAATACTTTTTGTCTGTGAATTACTAAACAATAAGGCCTTGATTACAGCCAAATAACGTTTTATTTGTGGATTTTATCTGAGTGTTATCGGCAGTTATTTTCTGATTTTTACTGTTTATCCACCGTCATTTTGACAGTACATCCAAACTTTACAATTCGCTTTTTAGCACATTTTCCGTTAAAATAGATGTATCAAATCTTAACGGAAGAAGGTGGTCTGATTGACAAAAGATGAAATGATCAAGCAGTTATTACAGCAGGTTAATTCCTTAACATCAACTGTAGATTCCTTGAATGCTACAATCAATGCGCAAACACAGTTGATCGCTCAACTCAATCAGACGATACAGGGACTAAAGGAACAGCTTAATAAAAACTCCAAAAACAGTTCCAAACCACCTTCAAGTGATGGCTATAAAAAACCTGCTCCTAAGAGTCTCCGCAAACTATCCGGAAAAAAGGTTGGTGGACAGGACGGACATCAGGGGACACATTTAGCGGTAATAACAGCTCCGGATGAAATCGTCATACATATGCCATCCGCATGTAAAGGATGCCGACATTACCAGATGTGCAAAGGCACCGCCTGCATTGCTGAGAAACGACATGTCATCGATGCGGTTGTCACAGTAAATGTAACAGAACATCAAGTTCTGGAACTTCCAATCTGTATGCTGCACGGGGATACCCGCAGAGGTGAGTTCCCTGCTGATGTAAAAGCAGCCGTACAGTATGGCGAAAACCTTCAGTCATTAGCTGTTGCGTTGAATACCGTAGGTGCAGTCAGCATCAAACGCACCCATGAGATCCTTTCCGGAGTATTTAACATTCCGATTGCAACAGGAACAATCAGCAGCATGGTAAAAAGATGCGCTGACAGTCTGAGTGAAACAGTAGGTAAGATCAAGAATAAAATGATCGATTCCGCACTTGGACATTTCGATGAAACAGGAACCAGAGTGGATAAAAAACTCTGGTGGGTTCATGATGCCTCAAACTGTGAATACACCTATCTTGATATCAGTCCCAAACGTG
>OGZX01000415.1_pt1 | contig 51963 bp, 40 predicted proteins | sample 1576881 | NCBI WGS metagenome assembly OGZX01 (sample SAMEA3541542, study PRJEB24748) | human gut metagenome | biome: human gut; feature: human-associated habitat; material: faeces | place: China | collected 2012 | reverse complement strand
GACTTTTGGAAGCGATACTGTATAAAGACAACTTTAACAGAGCGTATAAGAGAGTTAAGGCAAACAAGGGAGCACCGGGAATTGATGGCATGACCATTGAAGAGGCTCTTCCATATTTAAAGGAACATCAACAAGAGATAACTGACCGCATTTATCGTGGAAAGTATACTCCGTCTCCAGTAAGACGAGTTGAGATTCCCAAACCAGATGGTGGTGTGAGAAAGCTTGGCATACCAACAGTGATAGACCGCACACTTCAACAGGCAATAACCCAACAGTTAGTGCCAATCTATGAACCGCTGTTTGCAGAAGGCAGCTATGGCTATCGTCCGAACAGAAGTGCAAAAGATGCAATACTTAAGGTTAAGAAGTACGCAGAACAAGGCTATACATTTGCGGTAGTCCTTGACCTGTCAAAGTACTTCGACACTCTTAATCACGAAATTCTCATCAATCTTCTCCGAAAGAATGTAAAAGATGAACGTGTAGTACAGTTGATAAAGCGCTATCTGAAAAGCGGTGTAATGGAAAATGGAGTGGTCATTGACACAGAGGAAGGCTCACCACAAGGCGGAAATCTATCACCATTGCTGGCAAATGTCTACCTCAATGAGTTCGACCAGGAATTCCTGAAAAGAGGTGTTCCATGCATAAGATATGCAGATGACATCGTGCTCCTTGCAAAGAGCAAGCGGGCTTCAGAGAGACTCTTGGAAAGCAGTACAAAATATCTTGAGGAGAGGCTGAAACTTACAGTCAACCGAGAAAAGAGCCGTACGGTCAGCGTGTTTGCAATCCGAAATTTTAAATTCCTTGGCTTTGCATTGGGAAGGAACGGAAAAGGCATTTATGTCAGAGTTCATCCAAAGTCATGGAAGAAGTTTAAGTCTAGACTGAAGGAGTTATCTTCCCGTAAGCGATGTCAGTCAATCAAGCCAAGCCTTGAGAAAATCAAGGTGTATGCGAGGGGATGGCTTAACTACTACGGAATCGCAAGTATGAAGAACAACATAGATGACATCAACGGATGGCTTTATCACAGAATACGTATGTGTATATGGAAACAATGGAAATTGCCCAGAACAAAGAAGAGAAATCTGATAAAAATGGGAATCCATGAATACTATGCGAACATGGCGGCAAACTGTCGAAGGGGACACTGGTATTGTGCCAATCTGACGACAGTCAAGAAGGCCATGACAAAAGAAAGACTGATGAACAGTGGCTTTTATGATTTAGCCACAGCCTATCAGTCTGTGCACGTCAACTATTGAAAGCGCCGTATACCGAACGGTACGTACGGTGCTGTGAGAGGACGGCGGTTAGTCACCGCCTCCTACTCGATTGTAGCGGCACAACAAAAGGATATCGTCTTTATGCCGCGGTGCAGTGAGTTACATCACATTTTTAAACTGACTCATGTACAGATCGTAGTAGAAGCCTTTCTGCGCAAGCAGCTGTGCTGCATTGCCCTCCTCGATGATGCGGCCGTCGTCGATGACGAAGATCCGGTCGGCCTTCTGGATCGTGGAAAGGCGGTGTGCAATGACAAAGGAGGTACGTCCCTTTAAAAGCTGTTCAATGCCCTCCTGTACGAGGATTTCCGTGTTGGTATCGATGCTGCTGGTTGCCTCGTCCAGAATCAGGATGCGGGGATCGGATACCATCGTGCGTGCAAAGGCGAGCAGCTGCTTCTGACCGATGGAAAGACCGCCGCCGCGTTCGGATAATACGGTGTCATATCCTTTTTCGAGCTTTAGGATAAAGTCATGTGCGTTGACTGCCTTTGCGGCTGCGATGATCTCTTCGTCCGTCGCATCGAGTTTTCCGTAACGGATATTGTCCTTGATCGTGCCGGAGAACAGGAAGTTATCCTGCGTCATGACACCCATCTGCTGCCGGAGGCTTTCGATGGAAATTTTCTGTACGTCGTAATCGTCGATCAGGATATGACCGGTCTGGATATCGTAAAAGCGGCTGATCAGGTTGACGATCGTCGTTTTGCCTGCGCCGGTAGGACCGACTAAAGCAATCGTTTCGCCAGGTTTGATCTGGAAGCTGACGTCGTTTAAAATGCGTTTCTCTCCATCGTAAGAGAAGGAAACATGGTCGAACGTAACAGCCCCTTTGACCGGAGGCAGCTTGGTCACACCGTCAGCATCGGAAATTTTAGACTCTGTGTCCAGAATCTCAAAAATACGTTCGGCTCCGGCGATATTGGTGATGATCTGGTTGTAAAAGTTGCTCAGGTTCATAATCGGATTCCAAAACATCGAAATATAAGAGCCGAATGCGATCAGGATACCGAGGGAAATCTTATCGGGACCGAGAAGGACAATACCGGTAAAATACAGGGCGAAAGTGCCGATTGCCCAGCAAATATCGATGGCGGAACCGAACGCGTCATTTAAGCGCACTGCGTCGATAAAAGAATCCCGGTGCTCGTCCGTCAGTTGATGGAACGTAGCCATCGTTTCCTGTTCGGCGGAAAAGCTCTGGATGATACGGATTCCGGACAAATCCTCGTGAACAAACGCGTTTAAGTTGGAAGATTTTTTGCGGTGGATCTGCCAGCGCTTATGCGAGTACACCTGGATAAACCACATGCAGAAGATCATCAGCGGCAGGCTGATCAGGGAAGCCGCTGCGAGAACCGGATTTTTGAAAAACATGATCACGACGACGGCGCAGATTGTGAAAAAATCCGGGATCAGCGTCGTGACGCAGTTGCCGAGCACGTCCTTTAAGGAGTTGATGTCGCCGATAATGCGGGCGAGGATCTTGCCGGTGGGACGGCTGTCGAAAAAGGAAAAATCCAGGGTCTGGATGTGGGTATAAAGCTGCTGGCGGATCGTTACGAGGATACTGTTGCAGACCTTTGCCATAATCAGCATCCGCAGCTTGACAAAAAGGATCATGATCACGTTCAGAACAACGGCGATTCCAATCAGTTTTGCCAGTTCGGGAAAATCGCCGGTGGAAATATGTTTGTCGATCGCGTTTTCCATGATCAGAGGGTTTACGAGACTGACAAACACGCAGAATGCCATGATCGCCAGAACAGCGAGGATCTCCTTTTTATAGTCCAGCAGATAGGTGAACAGGCGCATCAGCGTCTTCATTTTACCGACGTCTGTGCTGTGTTCGTCCTGCTTATAAGAATTAACAGCCATAATCTGTCACCTCCTTCTGGTCAGGCATCATGCCAAACTGAGCCTGCCAGGTTTGATAGTAAAGCCCGTGAAGGGCAAGCAGTTCTTCGTGGGTACCACGTTCTGCAATGTGTCCGTTTTCCAGGACGATGATTTCGTCTGCATGACGGACGGCACTGATACGGTGCGCAATGATGAGCTTGGTCGTGTGGGGCAGCCGGGTGAGGGTCTGCTGGATGGCATATTCCGTTTCCATATCCAGTGCGCTGGTCGAATCATCCAGCACCAGTACAGGTGTATGCTTTGCCAGCGCCCGCGCGATAGAAATGCGCTGCTTCTGGCCGCCGGACAAGCCGACACCGCGTTCGCCGATTACGGTGTCATACTGCTCGGAGAGCCGGTCGATAAATTCCGAAGCCTGGGCGTCGCGGGAAGCGAGCCGCACGTCGGAAATGTTTAAGCTTCCTTTCTGGCCGAGCATGACGTTTTCCTGAATTGTATCCGAGAACAGAAAGACATCCTGCATGACGGTGGAAATACAGCTGCGCAGCTGGCGCAGGCTGAGCTTGCGGATATCCACGTTGTCGAGATAAATCGTGCCGCCCGTCGCGTCGTAAAGGCGGCAGAGCAGCTGGATCAGGGACGTCTTGCCGCTTCCGGTCGCGCCCATGATACCGATCGTTTTGCCTGCCTCCACATGGAAATGGATGTCGTGAAGAATCTCATGCTGGTCCTCTTTATGGAAAGAAACGTGCTCGAAGCGGATATCGCCGGTCACTTCCGGCAGGACGATCGGCTCTTCGGGTTCCTGAATCGAAGGCTTCTGGTCGTACACTTTGCGGATTTTGCGGTAACTGCCGACCGCGGAGGAAAAGTCGTTGGACAGCCAGCCGAGCATTTCCATCGGCCATACGATGTTGGTGGAATATTGTACGAATGCGCTGAGTGCGCCGAGCGTCAGCTCTTCCTGCAGGAATAAGTAACCGCCGATCAAAAGAACCAGAAGCGGCAGCAGTTTTCCAATCAGGGAAAAGTACGGAGAGTAGCGGACAAACACGCGGGACTGCGTCATGTTCAGTTCGTAGTAGCGCTTATTGTGGGAAAGAAACTTTTTGATTTCGAATTTTTCCCGCGCAAAAGCTTTGACAGTGCGCACGCCTGCGAGGTTTTCTTCTGCAACGGTGTTTAATTTTGCGTTTTCCTCACTGATCTCTTCGTAGATAGTTCCGAGTCTGTTTTCCATCAAAATTGCAAGGACAGCGCAGAAAATCATGCAGAGTGTGGGCAGGATCGCAAGTTTCCAGTTTAAGCTGTACATGCAGAATAAAATGACGGTGACATGGAACGCAACCTCCATCATCAGCATGCCGACGTAGCCGAGTGCATTCCAGATGCGGTCGATGTCGTCCTTGACGCGCGCCATTAGCTCACCGGTGCTCGTCTTGTCAAAGAAATCGGCGGACAGCGACTGAATGTGCGCGAATAAATCGCGGCGCATGTCTGTGGCGATGGTCGAGGAGATTTTGTCGAAGGTAAACTCCTTGGTGTACTGAAAAATACAGCGTCCGATGCCGATGAGCAAAATCGCCAGCAGCAGATATTTGAGCTTCCCCATCTGACCGCCCACAAGGACGTCATCGACGATATGTCGGGTCACCTGCGGGGAGAGCAGATCCAGGCTGACTGCGATAACCATCGAAAGGATGGCAAACAGATAGCCCGGAATGTGCTGTTTTAAGTAGTAGGACAACTTTTTCATGAAAATAAATTCCCCCTTCTTTTGAAGTTGATATATGTGGAAAAAATCCCGCCAGACAGGATTTTCGCTCCATTTGTAAAAAACATAACGTCGAAAGGGACGTTTGCTCATAATGCCTGCAAAGGCAGGACATACCCCTGGGTATAAAAAAACGCAGAAGCATGAAAGCATGTTCTGCGGCAAAAAATCTCTTTTTCAGGAAAGCCCCGGAGCTTTCTGAGAGCGGTAAAGAAACCGGATCAGACAAGAGGCAGGCTGCCCTGATTGACAACAAAATGCCTGTTTTTCAACATTCTGTTGTATAAAAAAAGCCGCAGCATGAGAATGCCGCGGCTCTTGTCAGACGAATCAAAACGTCAGTTTGGGCGGGAGGCATTCTTATGATATTCAAAATAGCTTCGATTTGATCCGACGAACAATAACATCATAACATACCTCCTTTCCTTTCTTTTATCAGAAAATCCCTTCCGGATCTCCCGTGATTGTTAATGTGTATCGCATATGCCAACCTTAACACTGCATCAGACAGTTGTCAAGCAAAAGATTTTTTGGGTAAACTTATACAAAAGCTGTTAAAACGAAATCACGCCGAGGTGCTCCAGCAGAATCTTTATGCCCATCAGGATCAGGACAAGACCGCCTGCAAATTCTGCGCGGGAGCGGTTTTTTGCGCCGATAATGTTGCCTGCCTTTAAACCGATTGCGGAGAGCAGGAAAGTGATGCAGCCGATGAAGCTGACTGCCGGAACGATGTTTACCCGCAGGAAAGCGAAGGTAACGCCGACGGCAAGTGCGTCGATGCTGGTTGCAACAGCAAGCGGAAGCATGGTTTTGAAATCGAAGCGGTCATTGGATTCATTTTCTTCATCGCTTCTGGCTTCGCGGATCATGTTGAAACCGATAAATGCCAGCAGGACGAAGGCGATCCAGTGGTCGATGCTCGTGATCAGAGAGGAAAACGTGATGCCCAGAAGATAGCCGAGAAAGGGCATCAGCGCCTGAAAGCCGCCGAACCAGATGCCGACGGTGAGTGCCTGTTTCATACTGCCGCGGCGTACGGACAGGCCCTTACAGACGGATACGGCAAAAGCGTCCATCGACAGACCGACAGCCAGAAGGAATAATTCGAGTAAGCTCATGATAAAAATTCTCCATTGTAAAAGACGAAATAAGTGGTAAGATTGAAAAATAAAATTTTTCAATCACGAGATTTGTGTCTGCGCTCACTTGACACAAACTCGGCATGCGCAAAAAGCGTGCGCAGAAATGAGGCAAAAAACGATATTTCACACGGAGCACAAGATCCGCTAATTTTTGTCGATATTGATCACACAGAAATAGGACGGATCGATCTGTTTGATCCGTTCATCGAGCCAGCTGCGCAGCTGGGCATCGGTCATTTTAAAATGAAACGGAACCACAACATCGAAAATGACGTTTGTATGGGTAGGACCGCGTATAATACGAAAATCGTGAAGGGTCAGCCGCTCATCAAGCCGGTAGACGATATCGGTGACCTTATGGCGCAGCTCATTGATCTCCGGATCGTCGGTGATGACCGGATCCATGTGGATGACAGCACTGCAGGAAAGCTTCTGCTGCAGCTCGCGCTCTATGTTATCGATCAGATCGTGCAGCTCTACAAAGCTGCCCTGGGCATTGACCTCCGCATGCAGGGAGATCATCCGCCGTCCGGGACCGTAATCGTGAACGAGCAGGTCGTGAATGCCCATGATCTGTGGATGGGAAAGCACAATGCTGCGGATTTTTGTGACAAACTCCGGGTCGGGAGCCTGACCGAGCAGCGGATTGATGGTATCCCGGGCAGAGCTTACGCCGGAATAAAAGATGAAGATCGCGACCAAAAGACCGCACCAGCCGTCGATGGCAAGACCGAAAATCCACCCAATAACAGAAGAAAGGAGGACGACAGAGGTAGCGAGCACATCGCCGAAGGAATCAGACGCTGTTGCGTTCATCGCAGAGCTGTCGATGGCACCGGCAATTTTGTGATTATAAAAATACATATAGAGCTTGACGAGAATGGAAACGACCAGAATCAAAAAAATAACCGGAGAAATTTCCGGCAGGGTCGGGTGCAGGATCTTCTCAAAGGAGGATTTGGCAAGTTCCGCTGCCATGATGAGGATAATGGCAGAAACGGAAAGCCCGGCGAGATATTCGATTCTTCCGTGCCCATAAGGATGGTCGGAGTCTGCTTCCTGTCCGCTCATCTTAAATCCGATCAGCGTAATGACCGAAGAACCGGCATCTGACAGGTTGTTGAATGCGTCCGCAGTGATTGCGATGGAATGGCTGATCATACCGGCGACGATCTTTAGCACAAACAGAAAAAAGTTAAAAAAAATGCCCACCGAGCCGGTGAGAATGCCGTATGCCTGGCGAACCTTCGGGCTGGAATAATTCTCATAATCCGGGATGAACAGTCGTGACAGAAGCGTAAGCATGGTGTAATCCCTCCATAAGTTTGAAATGCTTCCTGAAATTTAAGTTTTCTTCTCAGTATACCATGCTATGCGAAAAAAACAAGGAAAAGTGATAGAAAAATCTCTTGACAAGGCCTCGCGCTCTGTATATATTCAAAGTGTACTAATACTGATAATACACTTAATACAATCAATACAGTTCTGGATCGATGAAAAAGACAAAAAGAATCGGGAGAAGGAGGAAAGATTGAAAAATAAAATTTTTCAATCACGAGATTTGTGTCTGCGCGCACTTGATACAAACTCGGCATGCGCAAAAGGCGTGCGCAGAAATGAGAGGAAAGAATGATTATACTGGATTACCGGGATACCAGACCGCTGTACGAGCAGATCGTGGACAAGTTCCAGATGCTGATTTTAAGCGGCGCGCTGGAGCCGAACAGCCGGATGCCGTCCGTACGCTCCCTGGCGGTGGAGCTGTCCATCAATCCGAACACGATTCAGCGGGCATACAGTGAGCTGGAGCGAACCGGATTTTTATACACAGTAAAAGGAAAGGGTAATTACGTTGCCTACAGCGACAGTCTAAAGGACGTCCGGAAGCAGGAAATTTTGGAAAAGCTCCGGGATCTGAAAAAGGAAGCACTGGGCATGGGGATGACGGTAAAGGAGCTGACCGGGTTTCTGGAACAAGAGGATACAGCTGCGGCAGGGCAAAAAGAGACCAAAGTCCCGGCAGCGGAATGAGAGGAAACATGATAGAACTGAAAAATGTGAGCAAATCCTTTGACGGGATTGAAGCTCTGAAAAATGTAAGCGTGACAGTCCGGGAAGGAGAGGTTTTCGGGCTGATCGGGACAAACGGCGCGGGCAAAAGTACGCTGCTGCGCCTGGCGTGCGGGGTATTTAAGCCGGATGACGGATTAGCGATTGTGGATAACATGCCGGTATACGACAATGTGCATGCAAAGGCGAAGCTGTTTTTCATCGCGGACGAGCCGTACTTTTTCAACGGTGCGACGCCGAAGGACATGGAGCGTTATTACAGCAGCGTGTACCGGAATTTTGACCGGGAACGGTTTTACTTATACTTAAACAGCTTCGGGCTGGAATCGAGACGCAGGATCAGCACCTTTTCCAAAGGGATGAAAAAGCAGCTCGCGATTCTGCTGGGGCTGAGCGCAAAGACGGAGTACCTTCTGTGTGACGAGACCTTTGACGGGCTCGATCCTGTAATGCGCCAGAGTGTCAAAAGCATTTTTGCAAAGGAAATGCAGGAGCGGCAGTTTACTCCGGTGATCGCCTCCCATAACCTGCGGGAGCTGGAGGATATCTGCGATCATGTGGGGCTTTTACATCAGGGCGGCGTGCTCTTATCGAAGGATCTGGAGGAGATGAAGTGCAACATCCAGAAAATCCAGTGCGTCTTTTCTTCCAAAGAGGAAGAGAAGCGGCTGTTAAAGCAGTTAGACATTGTAAAATGCGATAGACGGGGATCTTTGTTGACTCTGACAGTCAGAGGAAGCAGAGAAGAAATGATCGCCATGTTTGCAGCGGCAGACTGTCTGTTCCACGAAGTGCTGCCCCTTTCCCTGGAAGAAATCTTTATCAGCGAGACGGAGGTGCAAGGTTATGATATTAAAAAAATCGTACTGGGCTAAATGGCTGGAAAATAACAGAAGAAGAAGCTGGACTTTTTTGCTGTGTCTGGTGATGGCACTCTTTTGCGGCCCGCTGTATCTGATGGTTGTACTGACTGGTTTACAGAACAATTATGCAAATGACAGTGTTTACAATGCAGCGCAGGCCGCAGAGTCCCTGCGGGAGCTGATTCAGTCCAGGATCACGGATGTGATCGGCTTTTCCTTCATACACGTCCTGTTTGCTGCTTTTTTTGCAATTTTATTTGCCGTGCAGGGCTTTTGCTGGCTTTACAGCCGCAGAAAAACAGATTTGTACTTTTCAGTTCCGGAATCCTTAAAAAAGCGTTATGTGCTGATCTGTGGAAACGGAATTTTGGTCTATAGCTTTTCTACCCTGACAGCACTTTTGCTGGACTGGATCATTGGCGCAGCATTTCATGGAATGACAGGAATTATGGCGGCACAGTCGTTACTGGCATGGTTCGTGGAGCAGCTTGCGTTTATTGCGATGTATCAGGTGGCACTTGTGGCAGTCATGCTGACCGGAAACATCCTGACGGCGCTGTTGGGATGCGCGGTGTTTTTTTCCTATGAGCTGGCAGTGAGATTCCTGATCGATGAATTAAAAACGATGTTTTTTGCCAGCTATTGCAGTGCAGATGCAAGACAGTGGATGCAAAAAAGCTATCTGACACCCTTTGCAGGATTTTGGGACTTGCTGAGTCATATCTGGTACAGAGACGAAGGACGACTGTGCAGCTATAAAAATGCAGGCGGCTGGTGCAGGGTTGTGGGGGTAGAATGTATTTTGCTTCTTGCCTGTGCGGCGGTTGCAGGCCTGTTTGCATTCTGGCTTTACCGCAGGCGCAAAACAGAAAGCTATGAGCATGCCATTGCATTTGCACCCCTCAAGGGTATTTTGGAGGCTGCGATGGCAGTGCCCTTTGGCATTGCTGTTGGCATGATCATTTCCCGTGTAGCAGCAAATAAGGGGCTGTTTTTATTTGGTGGCTGCATTGTAGGTGTCCTTGTCGGACATGTGGTGATCCGCCTGATTTACCGATGCGAGTTAAAAACCATATTGGATGGAAAGCTTGCCGGAATTTTCAGTATAGCGGCAGCGGTTTTGATCCTTGCAGGCTTTCAGTTTGACTGGACAGGCTATGATCGCTGGATTCCGGAGAAAGGGAACATTGCAGCCGTGTCTGTGACGATGGAAGATGACTATACGGCTTTTGGTTATTATCAGGGCGAAAGCTTCGGCTCCGATGACATTATGTATGAGGCTTTCGATGACCGGATGCTCCGACGGATGAATTCAACCGAGGAAAAGACGATCGATGCGGCAATCCGGATGCAGAAGAGATGGCAGGATGCCGGAATGCCGGGGAGCTTTAGGGAGGAGGAAGCGCAGACAGAGATTTCTGCAGAGGAAATTAACCCAAAGGAAGAGAAACGCTATGTCAGATGGGTGGTCTGCTATACCATGGAGAGCGGCAGAAAGGTATACCGTCGCTTTTTGGCTGATTCAAACGAAAACCATTCTGAAATTGATACTGTAATGCGGGATGCTTCCTACCAGCGGGAGCGATATCAGTTAAATGACCCGGATTTTCTGGCAAATGTCGGTAAGATGAAAGTAAGCTATTATAATGGCGTTACGGAAAGCTTTTACACCGGAGATAAACAGACCCTCTTAAAGACGCTGCAGGAGGAAATGAAGAAGTATGATTACAGTCTGATCTCGTCGGAGCTTCCAAACGGAAGACTGACCTTTGCTATGGCGGATCCGGAGGAGAAGGATGCATCGATGATGACCACCTGGACCTATCCGGTCTATGGGTCCTATTTGGCCTTAAACGACCTGCTTGTGCAGGATGGTGCTGAGGTTTATGCCCGTGCCGGCCACCAGAGCGCAGATGACATCGAATCGATCAAGGTAGATTACTATTATTATGACGATGACAGCGAAGAGGAAAACAGTGACAGCTTCTTTGAACCCGGAGAAATCTCGGATCAGGAAATCCAGGTGACTCTTTCCGATCCGGAGGATATCGAAAAAATGCTTGACGCAATCTATCCGAAGGAATTAAGCTGGATTAGTGGAGAGGAATTCGGCGTTTACAACTGGGATTATCGGATTGATGTGACCGTTGTGCCGAAGGAAAGCAGCTACAGCAATCCGGATGAGCAAGTGCGGATCCTGAAAAGTCAGGAACCTTCCTTACTTGCGGAGAGGATCCGACAGGCGGCGGTGCGGGATTAAGCTGTCTGCAAAATCAAATCTATCAGGGGAATGGAGAGTGCGTATGAAGTTCAAAGACATGCCCTATAAAAGGGTCGATTATGACAAAACAGCGGAGCAGTTTAAAACTTTGACCAAACGGGTCAAAGAAGCAAAAAGCGGAGAAGAACTCTGGGAGATCCATCAGGAATATTATAAGGTTTATCAGAATATGATGGATTCCATGACGATTGCGGAAATCCGTCACGACGGCAATACCGCAGATCCGTTTTACGCGGCAGAAAAGGATTATTACGATGAGACAGCGCCGATGCTGAGCAGTCTGGCAACCGATTATCAGCGCGCCCTGTACGAATCGCCGTATCGTTCTTTTATGGAAGAAAAGATCGGCAAGGTTGCCTTTGCGACGATGGACAATGCGATCAAGAGTATGGACGAAAGCATTATCGGCCTGATGCAGGAGGAAAACGCGTTGACGACTCAGTACAATAAGCTGATTGCGTCCGCGAAGATTCCCTTTGACGGGCAGGTATGCAATCTGTCCCTGCTGCGTCCCTATCTGACCGGAAACGACAGAACCGTAAGAAGACAGGCATGGAAGGCTTACAGCGATTACTTTATGACAGTTGCGGATGAACTGGATGACATTTATGACAAGCTGGTAAAAAACCGCACTGCGCAGGCAAAGGCGATGGGCTATGACAATTATATCCAGCTGGGCTACTACAGAATGAACCGTAACAGCTACGACAGAAACGATGTCGAGAATTTCCGCCGACAGGTGAAGGAAGTATTCGTACCATTTGCGGAGCGCGTACACGAGATCAGAAGAAAGCGCCTCGGTCTGGAGAAGCTTTCTTATATCGATAATGAGGTTTATTTCAAAGAAGGCAATCCCGATCCGGTGGGCACTGCACAGGAAATTCTGGAGAGCGGACAGAAGATGTATGCGGAGTTGTCCCCAGAAACCAAAGAATTTTTCGATTTCATGATGGAGAATGAGCTCTTCGATGTGTTCGGCAGAAAGGATAAAAAACAGGGCGGCTATATGACCTATCTGTACCAGTATCATTCTCCCTTTATCTTTGCAAACTTTAACGGAACCAGCGGCGACGTAGACGTGATCACGCATGAATGCGGACATGCATTTCAGGGCTATCTGTCCGGGCAGGATCCCATCATGGAGCATGCGGACATCACGATGGAAACTGCGGAAATTCACTCCATGTCGATGGAATTTTTCACGGATCCGTGGATGAAGGAATTTTTCGGAGATCGTGAAAGGGATTTCTTAAGCATGCAGCTGGAGGATGCGATCCGTTTTATTCCATATGGAACAATGGTGGATGAGTTCCAGCATATCGTTTATGAGAATCCGGAGCTGACACCGCAGGAACGTCGCCGGGAGTGGAGCAGACTGGAAAAAATCTACATGCCCCATCTGGATTATGAAGAGGATCCGTTCTTTTCCAGGGGTGGGTTCTGGCAGAAACAGCAGCACATTTACAACAGCCCGTTTTATTATATTGACTATGTACTGGCACAGAGCTGCGCATTCCAGTACAAGGTGTGGATGGATGAGGATTATAAAGAGGCATGGAAGAGCTACCTTGCGCTTTGCAGATTGTCTGCTTCCAAATTTTATCCTGAAATGCTGCGGGAATGTGGCTTAAAGGTTCCGTTTGAAGACGGATATTTTGAAGAAATCGTAGAGAAGCTGGAGAAAAAACTTCACGCTTAAACAGCAGTCAACAGGGAGAAAACACCCTCAAAGCAGGATGAATTTTGTGAAAAACGACCGGAAAAATAAAATTCCGGTCGTTTTTTTGGGGAAATTATTTCAATATGATAAAACGAAAAAATACTTGAAAGAAGCAGAAAATTATGATATAGTTTTTACCAATAAAAAAAGCCCGGCAGGTAACGAACCCAAAGGAGAGTCTTGTTGCCCGGGATTTTTATTTAAGCATAATGTCCGCCTGTAGCGAATAAGTGTATTTACCGGACGGATGTGCGAAAGAAAAGGAGTGTTGACATTTGACAAAGTATGTTGTGAAGAGAGTACTGCTTGCGATCCTGACCGTGTTCATTGTCTGTGGCATTACGTTTTTTGCGATGAACGCAATTCCCGGCGGTCCTTTCGATGGAGAGAAAGCAATCTCAGATGAGGTGAGACGCGTTCTGGAACAGCGCTTTAATCTGGATAAGCCTGTCTGGGAGCAGTTCTTTTTATACCTGAACAATTTGCTGCACGGTGATTTCGGCGTTTCCGCAAAGACCGGCAGAGAGATTAAAACGACGATCTTCAATTCGTTTGGAGTGTCTGCAAAGCTTGGCGGCATGGCAGTTTTGGTAGCATTGATTTCCGGCGTAGTGCTGGGAAGCATCGCGGCGCTGACCAGAAACAGGCTGCCGGACAGACTGATCATCTTTTTCTCCACACTGTTTACTTCTCTTCCCAGCTTTGTACTGGGTACCCTGCTTTTGCTGGTGTTCTGTATTCGACTGAAATGGATTCCGGTATGGAGCTCCTCCAGTCAGAACTACGTGCTGCCGGTGATTGCCCTTGCTGCATATCCCATGGCCTACATCACCCGACTGACCAAGACGAGTATGCTGGATGCACTGGGTCAGGACTATGTCCGTACCGCACGGGCGAAGGGAGTGGCACAGTGGAAGGTCATTTTTAAGCACACCCTGAGAAATGCCCTGATTCCGGTTATTACCTATGTCGGTCCCATGACAGCATCCATCCTGACCGGTTCTCTCGTTGTAGAGTCCATCTTTACGATCGGCGGTCTCGGCTCCAAGTTCGTAGAATGTATTACAAACCGCGATTATCCGATGATCATGGGTACGACGATTTTCCTGGCAACCCTGATGGTTACGATGACTCTGATTACCGATATCGTTTACAAGCTGATCGACCCCAGAATCACACTGGAATAAGAAAGGAGGAAGCAATGAGCAGCGAAACCAATAACATGGATCAGATGCCCAAGAAATCTCCTTTGAGCTTTCAGGTGGATCTGAAAAAATTTGAAAAAGCAACCGATGAAGAAAAAAGACAGCAGGATGTTATGAGCGAATCGGTATCCTTCTTTAAAGATGGTATACGCAAGCTGATGAAAAATCCGCTGGCAGTTGGCAGTATGATTGCCCTGATCGTCATTATTGCAATGATTCTGATCGTACCCCATGTGGTACCTTATAAATATTCCCAGATCATTACCGTAAATGGCAGCCGTGATAAGACGGCGGGCAACATGGCACCCTTTACCTATTCCGAAAAAGAGCTGGCCTATATGGCAGAGGGCGGAGAAGTGTTCCCTCACATCATGGGAACGGACAGCATGGGACGGGATTATTTCATCCGTGTGATTTACGGAACCCGGGTTTCTCTGACGGTAGGTCTGTTTGCAGCAGTGATCGTCCTTTTGATCGGCGTTGTCTACGGAAGTGTTTCCGGTTATTTTGGCGGCAAGGTGGATATGGTGATGATGCGTATCGTGGACATCATTTATTCCCTGCCGGATATGCTGATGGTGGTTCTTTTGTCTGTCGTACTGCGTGAGATTATCAATGTCGACGCATTTCCGGCGCTGCAGAAGATCGGTACCAACATGATCTCCATGTTTATCGTATTTGCTCTGCTGTACTGGACCGGCATGGCGCGTATGGTCCGCGGTCAGATTCTGACCGTAAAACAGAATGAATACATTCTGGCGGCGAGAGTCAGCGGTGCGAAGGATTCCAGAATTATCCGCCGTCACATCCTGCCAAATATCGTCAGCGTTATCATCATTGCAGCAGCGCTGCAGATTCCGTCTGCGATCTTTACAGAGAGCTTCTTAAGCTTTATCGGTCTGGGTGTACAGGCTCCGATGCCGTCTCTCGGTTCCCTTGCAAACGAGGCAAGAGCCGGAATCACCCAGTATCCCTACAAACTGTTATTCCCTGCCGGCATGATCTGTCTGATCACCCTGGCATTCAACCTGTTGGGCGATGGCCTGCGGGATGCATTTGACCCGAAATTAAGGAGGTAAGACCATGAGTGAGAATATCCTTTCCGTGCAGAATCTGCATACCTCCTTCCATACAGATAAGGGAGAGGTCAAGGCAGTCAACGGTGTTACATTTAACCTTGAAAAAGGCAAAATCCTCGGTATTGTAGGCGAATCCGGTTCCGGCAAATCCGTAACCGCATATTCCATTATGCGTATTCTGGAAAAGAACGGTCGTATTACAGAAGGCAAAATCCTCTACAAAGGACAGGATATTGCAGCATTCTCTGAAAAACAGATGAGGGAGTTCCGTGGAAAATGCTGTTCTATTATTTTCCAGGATCCCATGACGAGCTTAAATCCGGTATTTACGGTGGGCAACCAGTTAAAGGAAGCCATTGAGCTTCACACGGACAGAAAAGGGAAAGAGGCGGAAGCAAGAGCCATTGAGATGCTGACTCTGGTTGGCGTCAACGAACCGGAAAAGCGTGTGAAACAGTATCCTTATGAATTATCCGGCGGTATGCGCCAGCGTGTCATGATCGCAATGGCGCTGGCCTGTGAGCCTGATATCCTGATTGCAGACGAACCTACGACTGCCCTGGATGTTACGATCCAGGCACAGATTCTGGAGCTGATGCAGTCCCTGCAGAAAAAGCTCGGCATGGCAATCATCATGGTAACCCATGATCTTGGTGTTATCGCGGACATGTGCGATGAAATTATCGTTATGTACGGCGGAAGAGTCTGTGAAAGAGGTACGGCAGAAGACATTTTCTACCGTCCGCACCATGAATATACGAAAGGTCTGCTGCGTTCCATTCCGAATGTGGACAGAATCGGCGAAAAGCTTATCCCGATTCCGGGAACACCGATCAACCTCTTAAATATGCCAAAGGGCTGTGCATTTTGCCCGCGCTGCGAGGAAGCGATGAAGATCTGTATCGAAGAGCAGCCGCCGGAAATGAAAATGCCTGACGGTCATTTTGCATCCTGCTGGCTGAACGTAAAGGCAGCCATGGAGGAAGAAAAAGGAGGCAGACAGTGAGCGAAGAAGTAAAAAACAAAAGCGAATATCTGGTGGAGGTACGGGATTTAAAACAGTATTTCCCGATCAAAACCGGATTTATGAAAACCACACCCTTAAAAGCGGTGGACGGCGTTTCCTTTTCCATCAAGCCGGGAGAAACCCTCGGTCTGGTAGGAGAATCCGGCTGCGGTAAGACGACTGTAGGAAGATCTCTGCTGCGTCTGTATACACCGACCTCCGGCGACGTCTTTTTCGATGGGGAGAGAGTGGATGAAAAGAGCATCGGACATATGCGCAAACAGATGCAGATGGTGTTCCAGGATCCCTATTCTTCCTTAAATCCCCGCATGACAGTCGAGGATATCATCGGCGAGCCTCTGGATGTCCACAAGCTTTACACCTCCAGAGGGGAAAGAAGAGACAAGATCCTGCATCTGATGGAGCTGGTCGGTTTGAATGCAGAGCATGCAACCCGTTATGCACATGAGTTTTCCGGCGGTCAGAGACAGCGTATCGGTATTGCGAGAGCACTTGCCACCAATCCGAGATTTATCGTCTGTGACGAAGCAGTCAGTGCACTGGATGTTTCCATTCAGGCACAGGTCATCAACATGTTTGAAGAGCTGCAGGAGAAGCTGGGCGTTGCCTATCTGTTCATTGCCCATGACCTGTTGGTTGTCCATCACATTTCTGACAGAATTGCAGTAATGTATCTGGGCAGGATCGTGGAGATCGCAGATTCCAATGAATTAAATGACAATCCCATGCATCCTTATACACAGTCTCTTTTAAGTGCAGTTCCCTATCCGGATCCGAAGATGGCAAAGGAACGGCAGAGAATCGTTCTCGAAGGGGATGTCCCGAGCCCTCTGCACATGCCAAGCGGCTGTGCATTCCGTACCAGATGTCGCTATGCCACGGAAAAGTGCGCACAGGAGTGCCCGTCCTTGACAGATCGCGGCAACGGACATCAGGTAGCATGCTGGAATAAATAACCGGCAGTAATTTTGACGCTTGGACAGGACGCAGATTTAGCGGACTGTTTGGGTATATATTATTTTTCATTATCTATCTTTAAAGGAGGAAGACATTATGAAAAAGAAGTATCTGGCACTTGTGCTGGCAGCTTGCATGACCGCTTCTTTGGCAGCTTGTGGTTCCACAGCAGCTGATACAAGCGCTCCTGCAGCAACAACAGAAGAAGCAGCAGACACCGCTGCAGCAGAATCCACTGAAGCAGCAGACACTGCAGCAGCAACCGGTGAGCATGGACCCAGCAGCGAAGCTGCTCCGGCATGGGAGGATTATGATGCAAGAATCGCTGCGATCAGATCGGAGACAGATCTTGTAAAGCGTGAAGCGCTGATGCATGAGGCTGAGGACGAGCTGATGAACACCTGGGCAGTTGTTCCGCTGTACTACTACAACGACAGCTACCTGCAGAAGACCGATGTAGAGAACATCTATTCCAACCTGTTCGGCTTTAAATACTTCGGTTTTGCAAAGACTCCTACCAACACCCTGGATCTTCAGATTGCATCTGAGCCCGACAAACTGGATCCCGCGCTGAACTCCACTGTTGACGGTGCATGCCTGGCAATCCTGAACTTCTCCGGCTTATTTGCATACGATGAGAACGGTCAGCTGGTTCCCGAACTGGCAGATTCCTATGAAATGAGCGAAGACGGTATGACCTATACCTTCACGATGAAGGATGGTTTAAAGTGGTCTGACGGCGAAGCTCTGGATGCAAATGACGTTCTGTATAGCTGGAACCGTCTGGCAGATGAAAACACAGCTGCTGACTATTCTTACCTGTGCTCCGTATTTGCAACTAAGGATGACGGCACTCTGGATATCGAAGCAAGCGAAGACGGCAAGACCTTTACTGCTCATCTGAACGCACCTTGCGCATATTTCCTTGACCTGTGCGCATTCCCTGCTTTTTATCCTGTACCCCAGCAGGCTGTAGAAGCTGCTGACGGCGCTGACACCAACCCCGGTGCATGGGCACTGGAAGCTGGTTTTGTAGGCAGCGGCCCGTTCGTACTGACCGAGTGGAAGCATAACGAGTCCATGACCTATGAGCCCAACCCCAACTACTGGGCTGCTGACAAGGTTTCCCTGACAAAGATCAACTTCATGCTGAGCTCTGATGACACAGCAATTTACAATGCATTTCAGGATGGCTCCCTGCAGTTTGCAGATACCATTCCTACCGATATGATGGCTACCGTTAAGGATACCCCTGAATATCACAAGATCCCTACTCTGGGAACTTACTACTGCGGTTTCAATGTAAACAGCGAGCTGTTTGCAGGCAAGACGGTTGAAGAGGCTGCAGCAATGAGAGAAGCATTCACCCTGCTGATCGACCGTCAGTATATCGTTGATGCGATCGCACAGGCAAACCAGGAAGTTGCTAATACCTTCATTCCTACCGGCATGAGCGATGGCAATGGCGGTGAGTTCAGAGCAAATGATGACGCTTACACCTATCCGGATGAAGAGAACGTTGGTTACTTCAATCCTACCGATATGGAGGGCAACACAGAGAAAGCAATCGAGCTGTTAAAGAGCGCTGGCTATGAATTCGATGAAAGCGGCATGCTTTCCGCAAATACCCCGATCAACATGACTTACCTGACCAACGATTCCGAAGGTAATGTTAAGATCGGTGAAGCAATCCAGCAGGATTTCGCTATGATCGGTATCAACGTAACCGTTGAGACTCGTGAGTGGTCCGTATTCCTGAACGAGAGAAAAGACGGTCAGTTCGACTTTGCTCGTGAAGGCTGGCTGGCAGACTACAACGACCCGATCAACATGCTTGAAATGTGGGAGACCACTTCCGGCAACAACGATATGCAGTTCGGCAGATAAGTTAATTGCTGCGGCACATTGCATGGCAGTGAAAATTGCATAAAAATAGAATGCGCGCTCTGCGAGCATTCTATTGCCATAAAAAAAGAGAACCGGCGGACATTGAAAAATGCCTGCCGGTTTTTTTTGCTCCCGGAAACTGGAGGTTGCCATTTGGAAGAAGTGTGATAAAATATACTCATTGAGTATAAAGGAGACGGCGGTGGAGAAAAAAGAAATATTATTGAAGCTTCGGCAGGAAACTGGCATGAACCGCAGAGAGTTTGCGGAATATTTCGGGATCCCGTACAGAACAGTGCAGGAATGGGAGCTGGGACATCGGGAAATGCCGGGATATTTGCTGCGATTGATGTATTATCATGAAAAAACAAAAGAAAAAGAACAACTCCTGCCAAAGATGCAGTCGGAGGATGGAAAGATTTCGATTGTCCGGGATGTTGATGGAAAGAATATCGTCATTATAAATGACATTCGGTTTCGGGGGAAAAGGAAAATTAAGTGGGATGAAGTAGAGAAATATTTAAGGGAATATGTGAAAAAATATTATGAAATTGAAGCATATTCGGACAAAATTTACATAGGAAAAGATTTTCCGGATGAATTTGCCCATTCAAGAGATTCTGAAAAATTATCCGGCGCGAATACAAAGGCGAAAGCAAATGCCGCACAGGCGATTGGGGAATTGATCAGGACGGCAACCAATAAAAGCATGTCAGAAGATCATGAGAATAAGCATGGAACCCGGGCACAAAACGGATGGTATCGTTACGATGTCAGATTTGGAATTCCTGTTTATGACCAGAATGAAGATTTGGAAGGGTACAATATTTATACGGCAAAAATGTTAGTACGCCATGATGCAGATGGAAAATTATACTTATATGACATAATCAGAACAAAAAAAGAAACGAGCACCCCGTCTGGACTGCTCTGAGTCAGTCTCACGGTCACAAAACCCGTTTCATACGGTTATGATAAAATAAAAAAATGATCTTGTCAACTATAGAATTATTAATAAATGACAGCAAGGAATTGCAATGATAAAATCAAAACAAAGGATGGATTTCAACATGACTTCAAATAATCAGAGAAATATACCCCCTAAAAAAACGGACTCGGAGCCTTCTAAAGCCACAGAATCCAAGTCTGCCAAGACTCCGGGGGCTGCTTCGCCCAAAAAAGCAGACGCCCAGTCTTCTACAAAATCCCATCGCCGCCGGGCCTATCTGGACGATTTCAGGAAAACACAAAACGGCGACTATCAATACGAGGGTAGTCGATATGCCTGTGAACTGTCAGAAAAAGAGTGGAAAAAACAATCCACCGCGATGGCGGCAGCCGGAATTGCGGTCATCCTGCTGACGATCGCCGCAGGCTGCGTACCGTCGGTGGGATTACAGGGAAGCATTTTCGTGCTGCTTCCATATGCAGTGCAGCTGGCGGCAGCCTGCAGCCTCGCGTGGGCAAGTGCAAGGCTTTTGGGCAAGGAATATCCGCTTCGGGAATACGTTTATCAGCAGACAGTGTGCAAAATATCGCTGCGCAGCGGAGTCTGCATTGCGGCGGCCGGAGTGTCCGTCATAGGAGAACTTGCTGAATTAACGCGTCACAGTGACAAACTTTTGTCCTCCATTCCGTTCCTTTTAATAGAAGTAATCATGGGCGCTGCCGCACTTGCACTACTGAAAAACGCTAAGAAATACATGTGGAAACGTGTGTGACTGTGGCGGAAAAATGTATTTTTGACACGGAATGGGATTGACAGAAAGCAAAAAAGATAGTAATATATTTAAACATTGGCTAGTACTTTGACGAAAGGAAAAGGGAATGGGCCGATGGAACCTGCAGGCACGGCGATCACAGGGGTGGAAAAGCTGTGAGAACCGGTATCATCCTGCAACAAATATAAGGAGGATTCACATGAAAAAAGCGAACAAGGCTCTTGCAGCTCTGCTTGCGCTTACCATGGTGACCGGCTCTCTGGCTGGCTGCGGAAGCAGCAATGGCTCCGGCAAGACAGAGACTGCACCTGCTACGGAAGGCACAACAGAGACAGCAGATGCTGGTGCATCTGCAAGCGGCGCGGATACTCTGGTGGCATCCAGCGCACATTTTGAGGGAAAATTCTCTCCGTTCTTTGCGGCCAGCGCAGAAGATCAGCATATCGTTGATATGACTCAGATCGGTCTGTTAGGCTCTGACAGACAGGGCGCTATTGTTGAGAAAGGTATCGAAGGTGAGACTCGTTCTTACAATGGAACAGACTATACCTATTATACCGCATCTGATCTGGAGATGACTCAGAACGACGACGGTTCCGTTTATTATGACGTTACCATTCGTGATGATCTGACCTTCTCTGACGGAACACCGATCACAATTGATGATGTAATTTTCAGCATGTATGTATATTGCGATCCTACCTATGACGGCTCTGCAACTCTGTACAGCCAGCCGATCCTTGGCCTGGATGAGTACCGGGAAGGTATGGCAACCCTGTCTTCCCTGATCGCAGCAGCAGGCGAAGACAACACAGACTTCTCTCTGTGGACAGAAGATCAGCAGACCGCTTTCTGGGCTGCAGTAAATGACGGTGGTACTGCATTTGCACAGGAAATCGTTGATTATATGGCAGAGAACGGTGCTACTGACGTTACCTCTGCAGCGGCCGGTTGGGGCTTCGAGCTGGCTGACGGCGCTACTGCAAAGGATTTCTTTATGGCCATCGGCAATCAGTATGAATGGAACTTCTCTTCCATGGAAGCTGAGACAGCAGGCTCTGCTCTGTCTGACCTGATTCCGGAAGATGTTTACAATTACTCCACTGTTGGTGTAAAAACCGGCGATTCTGCAGATCATATCGAAGGTATCCAGAAGACCGGCGATTACAGCATGAGAGTTGTAACTACCGAAGTTTCCGCAAACATGATCTATCAGCTTTCTTTTGCAATCGCTCCTCTGAGCTACTACGGCGATGCATCCCTGTATGATTATGACAACAACAAATTCGGTTTTGAAAAGGGTGACCTTTCCAAGGTTCGTTCCGTAACTACCGCTCCTATGGGCGCTGGTGCTTACACCTTCAAGGAGTTCAGCAACGGTATCGTTTATCTGGATTCCAACCCGAACTACTTCCTGGGCGAGCCCAAGATCAAGCATCTGAACTTCCTGGAAACTCAGGAAGACGATAAGGTTGTCGGTGTAGAATCCGGCACCATTGATATCGCAGATCCTTCCTACTCTACCGAGGTTCGTAATCAGATTACGGAATACAACGGCGGCAGCGAAGAGTTCGACGGTGATGTGATCACCCTGCGTCTGTATGATTTCCTTGGTTATGGTTATGTTGCCATGAGCGCTGATAACGTTAAGGTTGGCAGCGATCCTGCATCCGAGCAGTCCAAGAATCTGCGTAAGGCAATCGCAACCATCCTTGCAGTATATCGTGATGAGGGTATTGATTCCTACTACGGCGATTCCGCTTCTGTAATCAACTACCCGATCTCCAATACCTCCTGGGCAGCACCTCAGGTAACAGACGACGGTTATCAGATCGCTTACTCTACGGATGTAGACGGCAATCCGATCTACACCGACGGTATGAGCACAGAAGAGAAATATGAAGCAGCAGCACAGGCAGCACTTGGCTTCTTTGAAGCAGCGGGCTACACCGTAGAAAACGGCAAGCTGACAGCAGCTCCCGAAGGCGCTAAGCTTGGCTATCAGGTAAACATCGGTGCAGGCGGCTCCGGTGATCATCCTTCCTTCCTGCTGTTAAAGAATGCGGCAGACGCTTTTGCAAAGATCGGCTTTACTCTGACTGTAAACGATATCGCAGTTGCATCTGAACTGTATCAGACCTATCAGTCCGGCGTGGCAGAAATGTGGGTAGCAGCCTGGGGCGCAACTCCTGACCCTGATATGTATCAGCTGTATCACAGCAAGGGCGCGACCAACTACTACAAGATCAATGATTCTGAGCTGGATGAAATGATCGTTGCAGCACGTCAGTCCGTTGACCAGACATATAGAAAGAGCCTGTATAAAGCAGCCATGGATATTATCATGGACTGGGGCGTTGAAGTTCCTGTTTACCAGAGAAGCGAATGCTACATCTTCTCTAGCGAACGTATCAACATCAGCACTCTGACTCCTGATATGACTCCTTACTGGAGCTGGAGAAATGAAGTTGAAAAGCTGGAGTTAAACTAAACGACGGCGATTCCTGTGCAGCTTAAAACGCACAGACTGCAGGCTTATGCCCCTGATCTTCCTCTAAGGAGGAGATCAGGGGCGATGCTGTATATCAAGGAGCTGCCTGGGGCAGGCGGCCGCTTGATATACAGCGGAAGAAGGGAATCGATAAGAACAAAGGGAGAGTTTTTTTATGCGGAAATATATCGTCAAGAGACTGCTTTTGTCAGTCATGATTTTATTTTGCGTATCCTTCATCATTTACACCCTGATGAGATGTCTTCCCGGCTCCTTTGTGGAAACGAGAGCGATGCAGCTTTCGCAGGGAGCTGGTGCAAAGTCCTATGATGAATGGATGGAACAGTTAAATGCATCCTACGGCCTGGACAAACCCATCGTACTCGGTTTTGTGACCTGGGTAGGGGATGCGCTGAAGGGCAATTTCGGAGACAGCTGGAAATATACGGTACCGGTACTGGACAAATTTAAGGAAGTTATCTGGCTTTCCTTTGTAATGGGCGCGATTTCTTTCGTGCTGGAGCTGATTATTGCGATCCCGCTGGGCGTTATCGCAGCAACCAAACAGTATTCCAAAGCAGACTACCTGATCACAGCAGGTGCATTGATGGGTATTTCGCTGCCGACCTTCTTTTTCGCAACGCTGTTAAAGCTGCTGTTCTCCGTTAAGCTGGGCTGGTTTGATTTATATGGTCTGGTGGGACGTAACTATGCGCAGCTGGATTCCTGGGGACAGTTGCTGGATAAGGCAAACCATCTGGTACTGCCGATCATTACACTGGTAATTGTTTCTGTCGGTTCCCTGATGCGTTATACCAGAACAAATATGCTGGAAGTATTAAATGCGGATTATATCCGTACTGCGCGTGCGAAGGGACTTTCCGAGAAAAAGGTTATTTATCACCATGCGTTTCGTAATACCCTGATTCCCCTGGTTACAGTTGTGGGCGGTTCCCTGCCTGGATTGTTTTCCGGTGCATTGATCACGGAAACACTGTTTGCAATTCCTGGTATCGGCTATACCTCTTATCAGGCGATGGTTTCCGGTGATATTCCGTTTTCCATGTTTTATATGACGTTTCTGGCAATCCTGACCCTTGCCGGAAACCTGATTTCTGATATTTTGTACGCGGTGGTTGATCCCCGTGTCCGGATTGCATAAGAAAGGAGGAGAGCATGATGCAGGAAGAAAAGAAAGTGACAGAAGAAACAATAGAGCAGGAACTGTCCTTAAATGACGACCGTCGTGTCAAAGTGCTGTCCCCTGGCGCGCTGGTTGCAAAACGGTTTTTCAGAAACAGACTGGCAGTAGTTGGCTTGACTATGCTGGTCGTTATGTTTGTCTTTTCCTTTATCGGCGGTCTGATAAGCCCTTACGGACAGGATGAACAGTTCTATACGTATACACACATGGACAAAGAGTATGTGGGTGTGGTGAAAAATAACGATCTGCGTTATACGATCAATGACGGACAGGAGTTTAGCTCCATTCTGCAGGCACAGCTGATGCTTGCCATCGGCAAGAATGCGGAAAGCTTTGAGTATAAAGATGTGACCTATGAGGTAGAGAAAGAGGGCGAAGACCTTTATCTGATTTCCAGCAACGGCACAGTGCTGGCTATCGCAGCAAAGGACATCGTAAACGCTGCAGACGGCACAGAGGCTTCTGCATTGACTTTTGCAGTCAAACATGAAGCGTTAAAGGCCTATGCAAACGGAGAAACTTCTTTTACTGCGGACGGTCAGGATTATACCATGGACGCAGATGGAAATATTTTATCCGGCAGCGATGAGATTGGTTATGTCAGCCGTTTCGTTGTACAGGCAAAGGAAAACGGCGTTGTCATCAGCCGTGACTTTAAAGAAAAACTGGCAGATGCCATCGACAGCGACACCAAAGAATTTATATACACCGATACAGACGGTGAGGAATACACTTACACCATCACCTACAAACCGGATTCCAAGACCTGGTCTGTACTGCAGTCGAAGGAAACCTATGTGTATGACCGTTATGCAGGTCCCTCCAAAGCACACTGGCTCGGCACCGATACAAACGGTATGGATATGTTGACCCGTCTGATGTACGGTGGACGTGTATCCCTGGTGATCGGATTTATCGTTGTATTTATTTCAGCATTCCTGGGTATCCTGCTGGGCGGTATCGCCGGATACTTCGGAAAATGGGTGGATAACCTGATCATGCGTATTGTAGATGTTTTCTACTGTATTCCGTCCACACCCCTGATCATCATTCTGGGTGCTGCAATGGACGCCATGCAGCTTGATCCCCAGATCCGTATGCTTTATCTGATGCTGGTTCTCGGTTTCCTGGGCTGGCCGTCTATCGCACGTCTGGTGCGCGGACAGATCCTTTCCCTGAGAGAGCAGGAATTTATGACGGCTGCGGAAGCCTGCGGTATCCGTGCTTCCAAGCGGATTTTCCGTCACCTGGTTCCGAACGTTATCCCGCAGCTGATCGTAACCTGTACCATGAGTCTTGGCGGCACGATCATTACGGAAGCGACCCTTTCCTTCTTAGGTCTGGGTGTTAAGTTCCCGTTCGCATCCTGGGGTAACATCATTAACGACGTCAACAATGCTTACGTTATGACCAACTACTGGTTTATCTGGATTCCGGCAGGTATCTGTCTGCTGATCACAGTACTGGGCTTTAACTTTGTAGGCGACGGTCTGCGCGATGCGTTTGACCCGAAGATGAAACGATAAGGAGGGAGAACCAGCTATGGCAAAAAAACATCCGGAAGGCTATCTCTCCGCGAAAGAATCCAGAAGGATTTCCAGAGAGAACCGTAAGATTACAGATCAGTATGAAAAACAGTATAGGCGTAAAAATGTTCCGGAGCAGGAATATCTGACACAGATGCACAATCCGGAAAATGCAGTGGAATTTGATAATCTGCACACTTATTTCTTTACAGATGTCGGAACGGTAAAATCCGTTGACGGTGTAAGCTTTGAGGTTCCTGTTGGTAAGACCGTCGGCGTCGTAGGGGAGTCCGGCTGCGGTAAATCCGTAACCAGCTTATCCCTGATGCAGCTGCTGCAGCGTCCCCAGGGTCAGATCGTGGATGGTCAGATCCGCTTAAACCTGGGGGATAAGGCATATGATATTGCAAAGACTCCAATGGAGAAAATGCAGAAGCTGCGCGGCAATTATATGTCCATGATTTTCCAGGAGCCCATGACTTCCCTGAATCCGGTTTTTCGTATCGGGGAACAGGTAGAAGAAGTAATCGAGCTGCATGACGGCGAAGGAAAGAGCAAAGAAGAGATCAAAGCCCGTACCATTGAGCTTTTGGAGATGGTGGGCATTGCAAACAGCGAAGGCGTTTACAAGATGTTTCCTCACGAGCTCTCTGGCGGTATGCGTCAGCGTGTCATGATCGCAATGGCGCTGGCTTGTAACCCGAAGGTCATCATCGCAGACGAGCCGACAACGGCGCTGGACGTAACGATCCAGGCACAGATTCTGGATCTTCTGCGCAACCTGAAAAATAAAATCAATTCCTCCATCATGCTGATCACCCACGATCTGGGCGTTATCGCAGAGATGGCGGATTACGTTGTTGTTATGTATGCAGGACGCGTTGTGGAAAAAGGTACGGTACAGGAGATTTTTGCGAATCCTTCCCACCCTTACACAATCGGTCTGATGGCTTCCAAACCGGTGATCGGCAAAAAGGTCGATAAGCTTTATTCCATCCCCGGCAAGGTGCCGAACCCGGTCAACATGCCGGATTACTGCTATTTCCGCGACCGCTGCGAAATGCGCTGTCCGGAATGCGATGGAAAATACCCCTGCGAGATCAGCCTGTCCGAGACACACAAGGTCAGCTGCTATCGCTATTACGATAAGAAGGAGGGAAAATAAATGCAGCCAATCGATAAGAATTTCACACCGGTAGAATATGATCCGCAGTATATTCTGATGGTCAATCAGCTGAAAAAATATTTTCCCATCAAAGGCGGCATGGTCGGTAAAACCGTTGGACAGGTCAAGGCTGTCGACGGCGTAACCTTTAACTTAAAGCGCGGAACCACCATGGGTCTGGTAGGCGAGTCCGGCTGCGGCAAGACGACCACCGGACGCACCATCCTGCGTCTGTCCGGGGAAAAGACCGGCGGACAGGTGCTGTTTAACGGAAAAGAGGTTTATGACCTTTCCGCCAAAGAGATGCGAAAGATGCGTACAAAAATGCAGATCATCTTCCAGGATCCGTTTTCCAGCCTTTCTCCCCGTCTTCCTGTCGGCGAGATCATCGGCGAAGCGGTTCGGGAGCACAATCTGGTTCCCAAGGCAGAATTAAATGACTATATCGACCAGGTTATGGATAACTGTGGCTTACAGCCCTTCCACAAAGACCGGTATCCCCATGAGTTCTCCGGCGGACAGAGACAGCGTATCTGTATCGCAAGAGCACTTGCCTTAAATCCGGAATTTGTTGTCTGTGACGAGCCGGTATCTGCGCTGGACGTATCGATTCAGGCGCAGATCATTAACCTGTTAAAGGAGCTGCAGGAAAAATACAACCTGACCTACCTGTTCATTTCCCATGATCTGTCGGTAGTCGAATATATTTCTGATACTGTCGGTGTTATGTATCTGGGCAATCTGGTAGAGTACGGAACGACAGAGGATATTTTCCGTAATCCGCTGCATCCTTACACGGAAGCCCTGTTCTCTGCAATTCCGATCCCGGATCCGGAAGCGAAGATGAACCGTATCGTGCTGGAAGGCTCGATCCCTTCCCCTGCAAATCCGCCGGAGGGCTGTAAGTTCCACACCCGCTGTGCCCACTGCATGGAGCGCTGCAAGCATGAAGCGCCGGTTCAGAAAGAGGTGGAACCCGGACATTACGTTGTCTGCCATCTCTACGATAAATAATGGGAACGGATAAGCAGGAAGAAGAGGATGACGGCCGCGTGATCGCGGACATGAGCGGTATAGAAACGCCGTCCCTGTTTGCCCCTTTTTCCGGACGAAAAAAAAGACGGGAGGGAGAAGTTCCGGAGGTCAAAAACGACCGGCCGTGGGAAGACTCCTCCCTGAATAAAAAAGAACGTTTCTGGTATGCGATGGGAGCGCTCAAAGCGGCGCTTCTCATCGGACTTGCCTATCTTGCCGGACTGGCGGCGGTGATCCTTTTGCTGTTGCTGCTCTGGAAAGTTCTGTAAGCTGACTGAGCGGCATGGAGGTTCCGTTCACGGTTTGCACGCGCCATTCGCAATACCATAGAATGCACACTTTGCGAACATTCTATTGTTAGGAATCGCATCTTGCTTTCTGGAAGCGTTCATGTTATAATCAATGTGTTTCGCATTGAGAGGTATCAATGCAGGGAAAGATGAAATGTGGACGGAGAGCCGGAAAACGGCGGATTGTGAGGAAACATGGAGATTCTGAGAATTATTTTAACTGTGATTTTTATAGTGATGTGTATTGCCCTGACAGTTCTTGTACTGATGCAGGAAGGCAAAGATGCAGGACTTGGTGCCATCGCAGGCGGTGCAGAGACCTACTGGGGAAAGAACAAAGGTCGTTCTATGGAAGGACTGCTGGTTAAAATTACCAAATGGCTGGCAATCGGCTTCATGGTAGTTGCAGTAATTCTGAACATCACCAGAATCTGGGGCTGATAAGCGGTATTGTCTGAGCGCATATCGTGGATAAGAAGTACAGAATGTTACGAAAGCACTCCGCACGGCGGGGTGCTTTTTTAGCTATCAGCAAAGCTGATAGCTAAAAAAGCACTTTATCGCACTGCGGCGGGGCGGAAGATGTCGCTTACGCGACCCGCCGCAGGCGACGAATCCGGCGAGCCGGATTCGATTTGGCAGCATTGCAGTGGAGCATCATTTTATAACAGGTGATATATGGAAGATTTATTGGAAAAGAGAAAAAAACTGATCTGTGAGCTGGTGGAGGACGAAAAGTATGTCCCGATGAAAGAAAAGGAGCTCGCAATCTTCATGCAGGTAAAACCGGAAGACCGGCGCGAGCTAAAGCGTATTTTGGAGGAGCTTCTGGAAGAGGGGAAAATAGAGCAGACCAAGCGCGGACGGTATGTGCGCGCAGAAAAGAAGCTCCTGCGTGCAGTTGGTTTGTACCAGTCGAGTGAAAACTTTGGCTTTGTCGTGCCGGACAACAAAAAGCTGCCGGATATTTTTATCCCGCGGGAAAAGAAAAAGGATGCCTATGACGGTGCGAAGGTCGTTGCAGAATATATCGAGAGTCGGGAAGAGGGCAAAAGTCCGGAGGGCGAGATCATAGAGGTGCTGGGCGGAAGAGATGAGCCGGGCATCGATATGCTCTCTGTTGTGCGTGCCCTTGGCATTCCGGATGAATTTCCGGAAAAGGTATTGAATCAGGCGCAGCGCGTCTCCAAGCCGGTCAGCGAGACGGATTGCGTGATGCGGCGAGATCTCCGGGCGGTACGGATGGTGACGATCGACGGCGAGGACGCGCGGGACCTGGATGATGCAGTCAGCCTTGAAGAAAAAGACGGCAGATGGCTGCTGGGTGTTCATATTGCGGACGTTGCAGACTATGTGCAGGAAAATTCCGCGCTGGACTGGGAGGCAAAGGAACGGGGAACGAGCGTTTATCTGCCGGATCGCGTGATTCCCATGCTTCCAAAGGAGCTGTCCAACGGGTGCTGTTCGCTAAATGCCGGGGAAGACCGACTGGCACTGTCGTGCCTGATGGAAGTGGACAAGGGCGGAACTATCGGCAATTACGAGATCGTGGAATCGGTGATCCGTGTGGACAAGCGCATGAGCTATACGCAGGTGCAAAAAATTCTGAACGGCGACGAAGCCCTTTGGGAAGCATACCGCGACGAAGCGCCGATGCTTACAGAGATGGCGAAGCTTTCGAAGGTGCTTCGGCAGAAGCGAAAAGAGCGCGGCGCGGTGGATTTTGATTTTCCGGAAAGCAAGATCGAACTGGATGAAAACGGCGAGCCGTTGTCGATTCACCCGCATGAGCGAAACGACGCGACGAAGCTGATTGAGGATTTTATGCTGGCGGCAAACGAGACGGTGGCACAGCATTTTTACTGGCTGGAGGAGCCGTTTTTATACCGCGTACACGATAACCCGGATCCGGAAAAAATGCAGCAGTTGTCCGTATTTTTAGGAAATTTCGGTTATCGACTGCATATCGGGCGCAAACAGGGAAAGCGTCAGGAAAACGGGGCAGACGTCCATCCGAAGCAGCTGCAAAAGCTTCTGGATCAGATCGAAGGGACGCCGGAGGAAGCGATGCTGTCGAGACTGATTCTGCGCAGCATGAAGCGCGCGGTCTATTCGCCGGATTGCAGCGGACATTTTGGACTGGCAGCAACACATTATTGCCATTTTACGTCCCCAATCAGGCGATATCCCGATTTGCAGATTCACCGGATTATCAAGGAGTTTCTGCGGGGACGGTTAAACGAAAATCGAAAAGAGCATTATGAGGACATTTTAAACGGCGTGGCAAAGCATTCGTCCGAGACAGAGCGGCGTGCGGACGAGGCGGAGCGCATTTGTGAAAAGATGAAAAAGGCGCAGTATATGGAAAAACATATCGGGGAGACGATGGAAGCAGTCATTTCCGGTGTGACGGGCTGGGGCTTTTATGCAGAGCTTCCGAATACGGTAGAAGGACTGGTTCCGGTATCGAGCCTGCGCAGCGATTATTTTATCTTCGATGAAGAAAACTCTGCGCTGGTCGGCGAACACACAGGCAAAACCTATCAGCTGGGCGAAACGGTGACGGTTCGGGTGACGGGTGCAAACCGGTATGCCGGAACGGTGGATTTTGAGCTGGAAGAGGCGGAAAAGAGAGGAAACGATGGCAAAATCAGCACAGAAACTGGTCGCGAACAATAAAAAAGCATATCACGATTATTTTGTAGAGGAGACCTGGGAAGCCGGGCTTGCGCTCGCCGGAACAGAGGTAAAGAGCCTGCGCCTTGGAAAGTGCAGCATTAAAGAAGCGTTTATACAGGAAGACAACGGCGAAATGTACGTTTATGGCATGCATATTTCCCCCTATGAAAAGGGAAATCTGTTCAACAAAGATCCGCTGCGCACGAGAAAGCTTCTGCTGCACAAAGCGGAGATTTTAAAGCTTGCCGGAAAATGTAAGGAAAAAGGCTATACGATCATGCCGCTGCAGGTCTATTTTAAGGACGGGCGCGCAAAGATGGAGATCGGTCTCTGCCGCGGCAAAAAGCTCTACGACAAGCGGCAGGATATTGCAAAGAAGGATCAGCGCCGCGAGGTGGAGCGCGAATTTAAGGTGAAAAATCTGTACTAAATTGCAGGATGTCTGCCAATATGCTATGATTGTAAATTGTAATAGTTCGTTCCTGCGAAACTGCAGCGGATCGGAAAGGAGACCGATTTCATGAAAGCATTGAAAGAGCTTTTGAGTGAGCTTACCTTTACCTGTGAAAGAGGAAATCTGGAAAAAGAAATTACGGCGGTCGTTTATGACTCCCGAAAAATTGTAGAAGGCTGTCTGTTTGTCTGCATCAAGGGGGCAAATTTTGACGGACATCAGGCTGCCGCAGAGGCTGCAGAGAAAAAAGCGGCTGCGATTATCGTATCCAAGGAAGTAGAGCTTCCGGAACAGTCGGAAACGACCCTGATCCGGGTGGAGGATACCCGCTATGCCCTCGCGTTCGTATCTGCGGCGTGGTTTGACCATCCGGCAAAAAAACTGACGACGATCGGCATCACCGGAACGAAGGGTAAGACGACGACCACTTATCTGGTAAAATCCATCTTGGAAAATGCGGGACGAAAGGTAGGACTGGTCGGAACCATTGAAATAATCATCGGAGACACGCATATTCACGCGGTCAATACGACGCCGGAATCCTATCTTTTGCAGGAATATTTTGCCAAAATGGTGGAGTCTGGCTGTGATACCGTTGTAATGGAGGTTTCCTCTCAGGCACTGATGCTCCACCGAACCCAGGGCTTTGTATTCGATTTCGGTATTTTTACAAATCTGGAGCCGGATCATATCGGACCGAACGAGCATGGGAGCTTTGAAGAATATGCGCATTGTAAGAGTCTGCTGTTTCAGCAGTGCCGCGTCGGGATTGCAAACTGTGACGATGTGCACTGGCAGCTTATTACAAAGGAGCATACCTGCAGTCTGGAAACCTACGGCATGTCTAAAAAAGCCGACCTGCGCGCACAGAACCTGCAGTTTACAAACAGACAGGGACATCTCGGTATCGCCTTTGATGTGACCGGATTGATGAATTTCCATGCGGAAATCGCGATGCCGGGAAGATTTTCGGTATACAACGCGTTGACTGCGATTGCGATCTGCAGACATTTTAAGGTGTCGGAGGCAGATATCTGTAAGGCGCTTCTGGCAGCAAAGGTTAAGGGACGTATCGAAATGGTCAAGGTTTCGAATGAATTTACCCTGATGATCGATTATGCCCACAATGCGATGGCATTGAAGAGCCTGCTGACGACGTTAAAGGAGTATGAGCACGGAAGGCTGGTCTGCGTGTTCGGCTGTGGGGGCAACCGTTCCCGGGAGCGCCGGTTTGAGATGGGAGAGGTGTCCGGAAATCTTGCGGACTTTACGATCATCACGTCCGACAACCCGCGTTTTGAAGAGCCGGAGGCGATTATCGAAGACATTATTACAGGCATGAAAAAGACAGATGGCGTCTATATTTCCATCCCGGACCGCAAAGAAGCCATTGCCTATGCGATCGACCACGGACAGCCCGGCGACATCATTGTACTCGCCGGTAAGGGACACGAGGATTATCAGGAAATTAAGGGCGTGAAATATCCGATGGATGAAAGAGATTTGATTGCGGATATCTTAAAAGAAAGAGGAATTTCTTTTTGAAAAAAGAATTTGCGAACGTGATCGTGGATATCTCCCATGAAAAAGTGGATCGGCCCTTCGGCTACCGGATTCCGGAGCGCCTGGCAGACAGCGTGACACCCGGCGTGCGGGTAAAAATTCCGTTTGGTGCAGGAAATGCGCTGCGCACCGGCTATGTGATCGAGGTGACGGATCATTCGGAGTTCCCGCGGGAACGGATGAAAGAGATCGATTCTGTGCTTCCGGGAACAAAGGAGCCGTCACAGCGGTTGATCGTGCTGGCGGCGTGGATGAAGCAGCAGTACGGTTCTACGATGATACAGGCTCTGAAAACCGTTTTACCTGCGAGAGCGACCGTCGGGGAAAAAGAGCGAAAAAGCATTGAGCTGCTGTTACAGGATGCACAAACGCAGGAGCTGGCTGCGCAGATGGAAAGAAAGCATCAGACAGCGAGGCTCCGACTGTTACAGGAGCTTATGGCGAACCGGACGATTTCGTGGGAGGCAGCGACCAAAAGGTTAAAAGTTCCGTCGTCTGTAATCAGCAAGCTGGAATCCGACGGCGTTTTAAAAGTACATGCTTCTGTAGCATACCGTAACCCGATCCGGAGAATGGGTGAAGAAACGGAAAAAAAGACGCTTTCGGAGGAACAGCAAGGGGCGGTAAATGGAATTTTAAACGCTTTTGACCAAAATGACCGCAGGCCGAGCCTGATCCACGGTATTACGGGCAGCGGAAAAACAGAGGTTTATCTGGCGCTCATTGAGGGCATGATAAAAAGAGGACGACAGTCCATCGTGCTGATTCCGGAAATTGCGCTGACCTATCAGACGGTGCAGCGGTTTACGGCACGCTTCGGCGACCGGGTTTCCGTGATGAACTCGACGCTCAGCGCCGGGGAAAAACAGGATCAGTGCAGGCGGGCAGAGCGAGGAGAGCTGGATGTTATCATCGGTCCAAGGTCGGCGCTGTTTGTGCCGTTTCCAAACCTCGGGATGATCCTGATGGACGAGGAACATGAGCTGAGCTATAAAAGTGAAACGAGCCCGAAATATCATGCGCGGGAGACGGCTCAGAAGCTCGCTGAGCTTTCCGATGCAACGCTGGTGCTGGGTTCCGCAACGCCTTCGCTGGAAGCTTACAGCCGTGCTCAGAATGGTGACTATCATTTTTATAAACTGACGAAGCGGCTGACCGGCGGAAGCCTTCCCAGAGTGGAGATCGCAGACCTTCGCGAAGAGCTGCGAAATGGCAACCGGTCGATTTTTTCGGTGAGCCTGCAGGAAAAATTAAGGGATCGTCTGGCGAGGAAAGAGCAGTCGATGCTGTTTTTGAACCGGCGCGGTTATGCAGGATTTGTCTCGTGCCGTGCCTGCGGCTATGTATGCAAATGTCCGCACTGCGACGTTTCCCTTTCGGAGCACAGGGGCGGAAGGCTGGTCTGCCATTATTGCGGGTATGAGCAGCCTGCCGTGAAGCTCTGTCCGTCCTGTGGTTCGAAATATATACTGGGCTTTCGGGCGGGAACGGAAGCGATGGAAGAACAGCTTCATAAAATGTTTCCGCAGGCACGAGTGCTGCGTATGGACGCGGATACAACCCGCACACGGGAAAGCTATGAAAAGATTCTGGCGGCGTTTGCCAGAGGGGATGCGGATATCCTGGTCGGTACGCAGATGATCGTCAAAGGGCATGATTTCCCGGCGGTGACGCTGGTCGGCGTGCTGGCGGCGGATCTGTCGCTGTCCATGAGCGACTACCGTGCCGGAGAACGGACGTTTCAGCTGCTGACGCAGGCGGCGGGGCGTGCCGGACGCGGAAGCCGTCCAGGTGAGGTTGTGATCCAGACTTACCAACCGGATCATTATAGCATTCAGTATGCTGCACGGCAGGATTATGAGGGATTTTATAAAGAAGAGCTGACGTATCGGCAGCTGCTTTCCTATCCGCCTGCGTCTCACATCCTTGCGGTGCAGTTTTATTCCAAAAAGCAGGAAGAGGCGCTTGCAGGCGCACAGGAGGCAGCGAGTTACGTACGACAGCGAACGCAGTCGCGACAGGTAACGCAGTCGCGGCAGTTTACACAGCAAATGTTAGGCACTGTGCAAATACCAACACCCGCTACGACACACAACGCCGCCGGCGCTGCCCTGCCCGATACGATTGTGATCGGTCCCGCGCCGGCGCTGATTGGCAAAATCAACGACGTTTACCGCTATGGTATTTATTTAAAAAACCATGACTACGAAAAGCTGGTAGAATTAAAGGACGGAATCGAGCAGATGCGCAGCCTGCCGCAGCGACAGAAAGCGCTGTGTCAGTTCGATTTCGATCCGGTGCACAGCTTCTAGAAAATCTTCAGGAGACAGATGCTGCCTGCAAAGCAAGAAAGGACAGCAAACAGATAACGGAGAGTAAGACAGAACATCAGAAAGAGAGGAACAAAAGAATGGCAATTCGCAATATCAGAACGATCGGAGATCCCGTCCTGAATAAAAAATGCAAAGAGGTCAAGGAGATGACGCCCCGCATTCAGGAGCTGATCGATGACATGTTTGATACGATGTATGAGGCAAACGGCGTCGGACTTGCAGCGCCCCAGGTCGGCATTTTAAAGAGAATCGTCGTAATTGATACGACCGGAGAAGATCCGATTGTCATGATCAATCCCCGAATTATCGAAACATCCGGCGAGCAGACCGGCGGTGAGGGCTGTCTTTCTGTTCCCGGAAAGACAGGCACAGTGACAAGACCCAATTACGTCAAGGCGATTGCGTATAACGAAAATATGGAAGCGTATGAAATCGAAGCAACCGAGCTTTTGGCGCGTGCAATCTGCCATGAAACAGATCATCTGGATGGTGAGCTGTATGTGTCCAAGGTAGAAGGACAGCTGATGGATACCGAAGAATATTACGAAGAAATGGACGGGACAAAGGTACTCGACGAAGAATAAGGGCAGTACAGCGCAGCCTGGAATGCAATGCAGAAGCCAATCAGCAGGTTTGAATTGTAATTTCCACGGTGCCAGGCGCCTGCAGAATGGAGGACAAGATGAAGATAGTATATATGGGAACGCCGGATTTTGCAGTCGCTCCGCTGGAAGCACTGCTTGCGGCAGGACATACGGTAACGGCGGTTGTGACACAGCCGGACAAGCCGAAGGGGCGCAGTGGAAAACTGCAGATGTCCCCGGTTAAGGAATGCGCGCTGCAGCATGATATTCCGGTGCTGCAGCCGATTAAGATTAAGAGAGCAGAGGAAATCGAGCGTCTCAGGCAGTATGAAGCGGATGTTTATGTGGTAGCAGCATTCGGACAGATTTTATCACAGGAGATCCTGGATCTGCCCCATTATGGAAGCCTGTGCATTCATGCCTCTCTGCTTCCCGCCTATCGCGGGGCATCACCGATCAATCGTGTAATTATGGACGGACAGAAAAAGAGCGGCGTGACGATCATGCAGATGGACGCAGGAATTGATACCGGTGACATCCTGACACAGTCGGAAGTTGTAATTGAGGACACCGATACCGACCTTTCGCTGGAAGAAAAGCTGTCCAAAGTAGGCGCAGAGCTGATTGTGGAAACGCTTCAAAAGCTGGAAGCGGGCACATTGACTGCGACAAAGCAGGATGATTCCAAAAGCTGCTACGCAAAGCTTCTGACCAAGGCGATGGGACAAATTGACTGGAACCAGAGCGCACTTTCCATCGACAGACAGGTGCGTGGACTGTATTCCTGGCCGGGTGCATACACTTCCTGTAAAGGGAAAATGCTGAAAATCTGGCAGGCAAAGCCTGTGGAGGAAGAAGGCATTGCCGCTTACTCTATGCCCGGCAGTATTGCCAGGGTGACGAAGAATGAAATCTTTGTCCAGACCGGCGATGGCGTACTGTGCCTGCAGGAAGTCCAGCTGGAAGGCAAAAAGCGCATGAAGGTGCACGACTTTTTGCTGGGCTGTAAGGTAGAGGAAGGAGAGGTGCTTGGATGAGCGTTTTGGCATACATGGGATATTATTACTATGATGTGACGTATCTTCTTGTAATTCTGGGCGCGGTGCTTTCGATGATCGCGAGCGCCCAGGTCAACAGCACGTTTAAACGTTACAGCCGCGTCAGAAGCGGCTGCGGCATGACCGGAGCAGAGGCTGCGGAGCGGATTTTATACCGGAACGGTCTGACGAATGTGCGGATTGAGCATATCAGCGGCAACTTAACAGATCATTATGATCCGTCCTCCAAGGTACTGCGTCTGTCAGATGCGACCTACAATGCGACGAGTGTTGCAGCGGTGGGAGTTGCAGCCCACGAGTGCGGCCACGCGGTACAGGACGCCAGGGGCTATGCACCGTTAAAATTCCGTTCGGCCCTCGTTCCGGCTGCAAATTTCGGCTCGAAATTCGGTTTGCCGATTTTCGTTCTGGGGCTGTTCTTGGGCTCCAACGAGCTGCTGATGCAGATTGGTATCTGGGTCTTTTTGGCAGCGGTGCTGTTCCAGATCGTGACGCTTCCGGTTGAATTCGATGCAAGTCACAGGGCGATGGGATTTTTAACAGAATACGGAATTTTATCGGAAAACGAAGCAGAGGGAAGCCGCAGAGTGCTTCGGGCGGCTGCAATGACCTATGTTGCGGCAGCAGCGGCGGCGCTGTTGAACCTGCTGCGGCTGGTGATGCTGTCCAGGCGGGACGACCGCAGGGACTGACCACGCAGCCTGAAACGTGTGAAACGCCGGAGAAGAGACGCTGCGCAGACGAAAAAGAAAAAGCGAAACAGCTGCCTGAAACAGCGGGGCACTGCGCCCTGAGCATGGAGAACAGAAAATGGATACAAGAGAAACAGCGCTGCTTTTGTTTGTGGAGATGGAGAAGACCAAAAACTTCGGCAGCAGCCTGATCCGGGATACCTTAAATAAATACGACTACGAAGATCCGCGGGAAAAAGCGTTTTTAAAACGTCTGACGGAAGGAACGCTGGAAAGTCTCCTGACGCTGGACTATGTCATCAACGCGTATTCCAAAACGCCGACGAACAAAATGAAACCGCTGATCCGCAGTCTGCTGCGCCTGTCGGTCTATCAAATTTTGTATATGGACACCGTGCCGGATTCTGCGGCATGCAACGAAGCCGTGCGTCTGGCAAAGAAAAAGGGCTTTGAGCGGCTGTCCGGTTTTGTAAACGGTGTGCTGCGTACAATTGCACGGAACAAAGAAGAAATTTTGAATTCGGAGAGTGCGTTTTGGCAGGAACTTCAAAAGAACCCTGTGCAGGCACTTTCGGTGCACTATAGCGTGCCGGAGTGGATGATTTCTCTCTGGGAAGCGCAGTATGGAGAAGAAAAGACGGAGCCTATGCTGGAGAGACTGAAAAAAGGGCGTCCGTTGACGATCCGTCTGGACAGCCGTCTGACGGAAGAAGAAAAGGCACAGGAAATTGCAGCGATCGAAGCAGCAGGCGTGACGGTGCAGAAGCACCAGTTGTATGCAGATGCGTGGAATTTGGAAGGCTGTGAGGGCATCGGTCATCTGCCGGGCTTTGCAGAAGGGCTGTTTTATGCGCAGGACGTCAGCAGCATGCTCGCGGTGGAGGCAGCAGGAATTTCAGGTGGAATGATGGTCATGGATCTTTGCAGCGCGCCGGGCGGAAAAACAACGCTTGCAGCAAGAAAGGCGGGCAGCGGGAAGGTGATCTGCGGAGATGTTTCCGAAAGAAAGGCTGCGCTGATTCTGGAAAATACTGACCGGATGAAGTGCAGCAACGTTTCGGTCAATGTCTGGGATGCGTCAGTTTTTATGGAGCAGTATAAAGAAAGCGCGGACGTGGTGCTTCTGGATGTTCCGTGCTCCGGGCTTGGCGTAATCGGCAGAAAAAAAGAAATCCGTTACCGGGTAACGAAAGAAGATCTGGCAGCGCTTGTCACTTTGCAGAAAAAGATCGTGGACGCATGCTGGCAGTATGTAAAGCCGGGCGGTATTTTGCTGTATTCGACATGTACCCTGGATGTGTCAGAAAACGAAGAGATGGTGCGGTATGTGACCGAAAAGTATCCGTTTGAAGCAGAGAGCATCGACCCGTTTTTACCGGAATGTCTCCACAGCCAACAGACAAAAGCAGGATTTTTGCAGCTGTTTTTGGGCGAGTGGGACACCGATGGATTTTTTATGGCAAGACTGAGAAGGAAGAAATAGACGATGGAAAACAGAGAAAGCAGGGATTTAAAGTCCCTGCCGCTTGATTTACTGAAAGAAAAAATGACAGAGCTTTCCGAAAAACCGTTTCGGGCAAAACAGCTGTACGACTGGATGCATGTCAAGCTGGCGGGAGATTATGACGAAATGACGAATCTTTCGGCGGCGTTTCGAAACCGGTTAAAGGAAGAATATCCGTTGACAACCCTCAGGGTAGTGCGTGAGCAGACCTCTGCGATTGACGGGACAAAAAAATTTTTATTCGCGCTGCCGGACGGAAATCTGGTGGAGAGTGTGTGGATGCAGTATAAGCATGGCAATTCGGTCTGTATTTCCTCTCAGGTTGGCTGCCGGATGGGCTGCCGTTTTTGCGCGTCTACGCTGGACGGTCTGGAACGGGGACTGACGCCTGCGGAAATGCTGGATCAGATTTACCGGATTCAGAAGCTGACCGGGGAGAGGGTAAGTAATGTCGTCGTGATGGGAAGCGGGGAACCGTTGGATAATTACGACAATCTGCTCGTATTTTTGCGGATGCTGACGGATGAAAACGGTTTAAATATCAGCCAGCGCAATGTGACGGTTTCGACCTGCGGAATTGTGCCGAAAATGTATGAGCTGGCGGAGGAAAAGCTTCAGATCACGCTGGCGCTTTCCCTGCATGCGACGACAGATGAAAAGCGCCGCAGGCTGATGCCCATCGCTAACAAATACGGAATGAAGGAGCTGATGGACGCCTGCCGCAATTATGCGGACAAAACCGGACGGAGGCTGACCTTTGAATATAGTCTGGTCGGCGGCGTCAACGATACAAAAGAGGATGCGGAAGAGCTGATCGGTCTGGCAGCGCCGCTGGGCAGTCATGTCAACCTGATTCCGGTCAACCCGATCAAGGAGCGGGATTTTGTACAGTCCAACCATGCCGCGATTGCAGCGTTCCAGAAGCGTCTGGAAAAAGGCGGCGTCAACGTCACAATCCGTCGTGAGATGGGAAGGGACATCGACGGGGCGTGCGGACAGCTGCGCCGCAGACACATGGAAGAGCAGAGCAAGTGAACCTTCTCGAAAGAGGACAATGCCGGATAACAGCTTGTCCTTTTTGTATTTTTGTGCTAATATGGTAAAGATAATGGGTGAAATTCCGAATACAGAGAGGGTGAGCGAATGAAAGCTTACGCGATTACAGATATTGGAAAAAAAAGATCCTTCAACCAGGACTATGCGTGGATGACCACCGATGAGATCGGAAAGCTTCCCAACCTGTTTATTGTAGCAGATGGAATGGGAGGTCATCGGGGCGGCGGTTATGCATCGCGCCTTGCAGTGGAGACGATTCTGGAACAGATCCGGCAAAGCCAGGCGGAAAGCCCGGCAGAAATTTTGGTGGATGCGATCCGTCATGCAAACGAGTGTATCCGGCAGACGGCAGCGGAGGATGAACAGTTGAGTGGAATGGGGACTACAGTGGTAGCCGCCACCTGCGCAGACAGGCAGCTTCAGGTTGCAAACGTCGGGGACAGCCGTTTGTATATTGCGGATGATGCCGGCATCCGTCAGATTACCGAGGATCATTCCCTGGTACAGGAAATGGTGCGCTTTGGCGGAATCAGTCGGGAACAGGCGAGGATCCATCCGGATCGCAACATCATTACCCGTGCCGTAGGCGTAGAGGATGATCTGCAGGTGGATCTGTTTTTGGTTCCGCTGGAAGGAAAAGACCGGGTGCTTCTGTGCTCGGATGGCCTGACCGGAATGCTGGAGGATGAAGAAATCCTGCAGATTCTGGAAGGAGAAGGCAACGTGGAAGAGCGGGCGCAGCGGCTGGTGCAGGCTGCAAACGACCACGGCGGAAGAGATAATATCGCGGTGATTATTATGGAGCCGTTTTCAGATGAGGTGAGCGGATGATTAAGATAGGAACAATGATAGGCGACCGTTACGAGGTGCTCGAGCGCATCGGGATGGGCGGAATGTCAGATGTTTATAAGGCAAAGGATCACAAACTGAACCGGCATGTAGCGGTGAAAGTGCTGAAGCAGGAATTTTCCGAAAATACGAATTTCGTATCTAAATTCCGGGTAGAGGCCCAGGCAGCAGCCAGTCTGATGCATCCGAATATTGTAAATGTGTATGACGTCGGGGAAGATAACGGGGTTTACTACATCGTTATGGAACTCGTAGACGGCATCACGCTCAAAAAATATATCGAAAAAAAGGCGCGTCTGTCCGTGCGGGAGGCGTTAAGTATCGCCATTCAGGCATGTATGGGCATCGAGGCAGCGCATAACAACCATATTATCCATCGGGATATCAAGCCGCAGAACATCATTATTTCCAAGGACGGCAAGGTAAAGGTGACGGATTTTGGCATTGCAAAAGCGGCGACAAGCAACACGATCACCTCAAACGTCATGGGTTCTGTGCATTACACTTCTCCGGAGCAGGCAAGAGGTGGATACAGCGACGAAAAGAGTGATATTTATTCGATGGGTATTACACTTTTCGAAATGCTGACCGGACGCGTTCCATTCAACGGTGAGACGACGGTTGCGATTGCGATCAAGCATATTCAGGAAGAAATGCCGTCACCGAGAGAATATGTGCCGGAAATTCCGGTCTGCGTGGAACAGATTGTTTTAAAATGTACCCAGAAAAGTCCGGATCGCCGCTATCACAGCATGGCGGCGCTGATTGCGGACCTGAAAAAGGCACTGATGTCCCCGGACGAGGATTTTGTCCAGATCGAGAACCCGGACGAGGCGATGGCGACCCGTACCGTGACCTCCAGGGAACGCAAGGAAATCAATGAGAGCAGAAATAAAGAGGCAACAGAGGGCGCGCGCCTGAAAAAGAACGAGACGCCCCAGAAGCCCAAAAAGAAAAAACAGCCCGCCTATGAAGAACCGGAAGAGGATGAAGAAGACGAGGATGAGGAGTACGATGACGATTCCAGAATGGAAAAAATCACGACGCTGCTGGCGATCATCGGTGCTGTTTTAATCGGCTGTGCCGTGATCTTTTTAGTTGGCAGGGCAGTAGGTATTTTCAATTTTGGCGCGACGTCTGCACAGGTGACGGTGGAGAATGTGACCGGTAAATCCGCGACAGAGGCGCAGAAGATCTTAGAAGATCTCGGGTTGAAGGTAAAATTTGCCTATGAGACTTCCGATACGGTAGCGGAGGGCAATGTCATTTCACAGGATGTACAGGGCGGTACGACGGTTTCCTCCGGTACGCAGGTACAGCTGACGGTGAGCGGCACAGCACCTGCTTCCGATACGGACACAATCCCGGTTCCTGATGTGTTAGGAGCACTGGAGGCGGATGCGACCGCAACGCTGACCAGAAGCGGATTTACCGTGACGAAAGCGGACGGCTACTCCGATACGATTGAAAAGGGAAAGGTTATTTCCCAGAATCCGGTCGGTGGTTCCCGTGCAGCCTCAGGCTCTACCGTGACGATCGTGATCAGCCAGGGACCGGATACCGGCAGTAAAAATACGATGCCGGCTATCATCGGTCTGGATGTGGAGACAGCGGTTGCAATTTTGACAGAAAACGGATTTTTGATCGGGGACCAGAAAGAGATGAGCGATGACACGGTTCCTGCCGGAAAGGTATGCTATGCAAGCTATACGGCAGGTGCTGCGGTAGAGCCCGGTTCTACGATCGATATCGGAATCAGCGTCGGCCCCAAAGCGGTTACCTACGCATATCAGGAAGCGGTTGCAAGCCCGGCAGATCTGGATCCCCAGTACAAAGAAGGAACCGAGTGTACAGTAACGATCACCGGACAGTCCGGAACGGAATATTTAAAGACGACAGTTCGTTCTTTCCCGATCACGACAGTCAATCTGCATGGAATGGCAGATCCGGCAGGACTGATTACCTACGAATATACGGTGACCGGAGAGGCAACCACGACGACGGATGAGGACGGAAACCTTGTGACCGTGCCCGGAACGACAACGAGACAGACTGTGCAGCGTCAGGTCATGTTTACATCGGAAGGATAAGCGGATGCAGGGAAAAATCATCAGGGGAATCGGCGGATTTTATTATGTGCACACCCATCAGGGCGTATATGAATGCCGTGCGAGGGGCATTTTCCGAAAGGATAAGGAAAAGCCCCTGCCGGGGGACCTGGTTTCGATCAGCGTCCTGGACGAAACAGAAAAAAAGGGAAATCTGGATGAAATCCTGCCGAGAACAAACAGCCTGATCCGACCGGCAGTAGCTAATGTGGATCAGGCGCTTGTCATTTTTGCACTTGTGAGCCCCAAACCGAACTTTAACTTACTGGATCGTTTTCTGGTTTTAATGGAAAAACAGGGAATTCCTGCACTGATCTGTATGAACAAGATGGATCTGGCTTCCGACGAAATGATCGCGGAAGTAAGGGAACGCTATCGCACCAGTGGATATCCGCTGCTGTTTGTCAGCGCGGCACAAAAAGAAGGTATTGAAGCGATCCGGGAGTATCTTCGGGGGAAGACGACGACCGTTGCCGGTCCCAGCGGAGTCGGAAAATCGTCTCTGATCAACCTGCTGCAGGATGGTGTACAGATGCAGACAGGCGCAGTGAGTGAAAAAATTGAACGGGGACGGCACACGACGCGGCATACGGAGCTGATGTGGGTGGAAGAGGATACCTACATTCTGGATACGCCGGGCTTTTCGTCAATTGAGTTATTCGACATTGAGAAAGAAGAGCTGGGCGGCTATTTTCCGGAAATCGCAGCACATGCCGGAGATTGCAGGTTCCGGGGATGCACGCATCTGGCGGAGCCGGACTGTGCAGTGAAGGAAGCGGTGGATAACGGCGAAATCAGCAAAGGGAGATACGAGAATTATCAGCTGTTTTATGAAGATTTGAAAAAAACGGCGGGATACGGAAGGCGCAGGGACACCTGACGGAGACGGATTTAGACAGAGCATAAAAATAAGCTGCCCGGAGGAATGAAAAAATCCTCCGGGCAGCTTATTTTTCATGACAATAGAATGCTCGCAGAGCGTGCATTCTATTGTTTGTGCCTAGCGCCACACAAATGTCGCCATGCCGTAGATATAAATAAACGCGATGGCAATCGGGACGACGAAGCGAAAGACTGGTTTCATCCATGCCTTTACCTTTAAGCCGTGTCCGGTATTGGCTTCCTGTACGAAATTCTCCCATCCCCAGCCAAAGCTGTTGCAGCAAAACAGAGTAAGCACCAGGGAGCCGAGGGGCAGCACATTGTTGGATACGATAAAATCCCAGAAATCCAGCCATGCCGTGCCTGCTGCGAAGGGTTGAAAATGCAGGACGCTGTAGCCGAGGGCAGTCGTCAGAGCCAGGACAAAGATGCCGGCGCCGCAGACAATGCAGCCCTTTTTTCGTGACCAGCCGGTGAGTTCACGGATCATGGCGAGAATATTTTCGCAGACACCCAGGACAGTTGAAAGGGCGGCGAACACCATGAACAGGAAAAACAGCGTACCCCAGATACGTCCGCCAGCCATGTGGTTGAAGACATCCGCCATCGTGTCGAATAACAAACTTGGACCAGCGTTGACCTCCAGACCGTAGGTAAAGCAGGCGGGGAACATGATGATGCCTGCAAGGATTGCCACGAGGGTGTCCAGTAAAATAATGGTGACGGATTCCCCCATCAGCGACCGTTTTTTGTCAATATAGCTGCCGAAAATAGCCATACCGCCCATCCCAACCGACAGTGTGAAAAATGCCTGGTTCATCGCGCCGACGATGACGGAGCCGTTGATCTTGGAAAAGTCCGGAACCAGATAAAACTTTAACCCATCTGCTGCGCCGGAAAGGGTCAGGCTGTGGACCGCCAGCACCAGCATCAGAATGAGCAGCGAGGTCATCATAGATTTCGTGATGCGTTCCAGCCCGCCCTGTAAGTCAAAGCTCAGAATCAGAAAAGCGACGATGACCGTGACGAGCAGATAGGACACGTTGACGGACGGATTCTGAATCATCTGTGTAAAGCCGAAGGAGTGGTTCTGCCCGGTTATAAATTTCACAAAGTAATAGATCAGCCAGCCGCACACGACGGTGTAAAATGCCATCAGAGTAATATTGCCAATCAGACTGACGATACCGAAAATCCCCCATTTGTGGCCGGGCTTTTCAAGCTTTTGATACATGTAGAGCGGACTTGTCCGGGCAGCGCGCCCGACGGAAAATTCCATCGTCATGACAGGCAGACCGAGAATGAGCAGGCAGATCAGATAGATCAGCATAAAGCCTCCGCCCCCGTTTTGTCCGCACATCCACGGAAATTTCCATACATTACCGCAGCCGATGGCGCATCCTGCCGAGATCATGATAAATCCGAGACGGCTGCCGAGTTGTTCCCTTTTTTCCATTGTTGTTGATTTTCCTCTTTTCTTTTTCCCAAATACAGCTCTGCCCAGGAGAAAAACAGAGCCTGCAGAGAGAAGTATAGCGGAAAGCATAAAAAAAAACAAGCCATCGGATTTGGAATGACGGAAGTGGATTTTGGGACGGCGTGTTATGCGTTATGATCTTTGGAAAATTGATTTTTGAGGTTTAAAAAAGAAAACAAATATGATATATTATTAGATTGTATCCAACTTTTTGCTTACACGGCAGAGAGAGGGAGAAAATAAAAGAGCTGGAGAAAATAGAAAGCGTCCTGAAAATGTGCAGGTAATTGTGCAGTACAAAAACATAGAAAGGCGAAAACCCCGATAAATCAAGGGTTTTCGGACAGGTAAATCGTAAAATGAAACTTGGTATCGTTGGTCTCCCGAATGTTGGTAAAAGTACCTTATTTAATTCTCTGACGAAAGCTGGTGCGGAGTCTGCAAACTATCCGTTCTGTACCATTGACCCCAATGTAGGTGTGGTAGCCGTTCCGGACGAGCGCTTAAAGCTTCTGGGTGATCTGTATCATTCCAAAAAGGTAACGCCTGCTGTGATCGAGTTTGTAGACATCGCAGGTCTGGTAAAAGGTGCTTCTAAGGGCGAAGGCCTTGGCAACCAGTTTTTGAGCAATATCCGCGAAGTGGATGCGATCGTGCACGTCGTTCGCTGTTTTGAGGACAGCAACGTTGTTCATGTAGACGGAAACGTGAATCCGCTGCGCGACATCGAGACGATCAACCTCGAGCTGATCTTCTCCGACCTGGAAATTCTGGAACGCAGAATCGCCAAAGTGGCAAAGGGCGCGAGAATGGATAAGGAGCAGGCAAAAGAGCTGGCGATGCTGGAGCGTGTCAAGGAGCGTCTGGAGGACGGCAAGCTTGCAATCGGCTTCGAGACAGAGGATGAAGACGAAGAAGAATACTTCAAGAACCTGAACCTGCTGACTGCAAAGCCGGTGATCTATGCGGCGAACGTCGGGGAAGAGGATCTGGCAAACGATGGCGCAGACAACGCAGGCGTACAGGCAGTCAGAGAATATGCAAAAGAAACCGGCAGTGAGGTGTTTGCGATCTGCGCACAGATCGAGGAAGAAATTTCCGAGCTGGACGATGAAGAACGCCAGATGTTTCTGGATGACCTTGGATTAAAAGAATCCGGTCTGGAAAAGCTGATCCGCGCAAGTTACCATCTGCTCGGCCTGATGAGCTTTTTAACTTCCGGCGAGGATGAGACGAGAGCATGGACGATCAAACAGGGCACGAAGGCACCGCAGGCGGCCGGCAAAATTCACACCGACTTCGAACGCGGCTTTATCAAGGCTGAGGTTGTCAATTACAAAGATCTGCTGGAAAACGGCTCCCTTGCGGCAGCGAGAGAAAAAGGACTTGTCCGCATGGAGGGCAAGGAATATGTGGTACAGGACGGCGATGTAATCCTGTTCCGCTTCAATGTCTGAGAAAATCGTTACTGTTCACTCGCGCCATTCGCAAAAGCGCAAAAAAATTATAAATACAACAAAAGGTACGCTTTTAGGGCATTTTGTTGTCACGAATGACGAAAAAGGCAGTTGGACTTTTCACGGTCCGGCTGTCTTTTTTTTCTGAAATCGCTTGTCAAGGAGGGCATTTTATACTAAAATGGTTTCAAAGTGGTAGAAAGTGGTACGAAGTGGAGTAAGGTGGCAGACCTTTTCCATGAATGGCAGGTGATTGTACATGTTTATGGGCGAATACAATCATACGTTGGATACAAAAGGCAGGTTGATCATTCCCTCCAAATTTCGAGAGACGCTCGGTGAGAAATTTGTAGTGACCAAGGGACTGGATGGCTGCTTATTTGTGTACGACAATGCCGGCTGGACTGCTTTCGAAGAAAAGCTTCAGGCAATGCCCATCAGCAGAAAAGACACCCGTATGTTTGTCCGTCACTTTCTGGCAGGCGCCGCGGAGGTGGAGGTGGACAAGCAGGGACGTGCCCTGATCCCTTCCAAATTAAGAGAATTTGCAGAGCTGACCAAAGACGTTGTACTGGTGGGCGCTGCAGGACATATTGAAATCTGGAGCCAGGAGCGCTGGGATACCCTGGAAGAAGAGGCGGAGGAATCTATGGAGGATATCGCAGAGCGCATGGACGACCTCGGACTGTAATTGCTGTAACAAAGAAAGGAAAAATCGATGGAATTTGCACATACATCCGTCCTGTTGGAGGAGACAATTGAAGGACTTGCAATCAAACCGGACGGCATCTATGTGGACGGCACATTGGGCGGGGCAGGACATTCCAGCCACATTGCAGCGCGCCTTAGGACCGGCCGGCTGATCGGTATCGACCAGGATGCAGAGGCGATCGAAGCGGCGACAAAACGGCTGGAGCCGTGGCAGGAGCATGTGACGCTGGTGCGCGACAATTACTGTAACCTTCCGGCAGTATTAAACAGCCTCGGCATCGATAAAGTAGATGGCATTATGTTAGATCTTGGTGTATCCTCCTATCAGCTGGACAACGCCGAGAGAGGATTTTCCTATCGTTATGATACCGCACTGGATATGCGGATGGATCAGCGTCAGACCCTGACGGCGAAAACGATCGTCAATGAGTGGTCACAGGCAGAGCTGTTTCGGTGTATCCGGGACTACGGAGAAGATAAATTTGCACAGAATATCGCCAAACACATCGTACAGGCGAGAGAAAAGAAGCCGATTGAGACGACAGGGGAATTAAACGACATTATCCGGGCGGCGATTCCGGCAAAGATGCGGGAAAAAGGCGGACATCCCTCCAAACGAACGTTTCAGGCGATTCGGATTGCCTGCAACAGAGAACTGGAGGTATTGGAAAATTCCCTGGACGCCTTTATCGACCGGCTGGCTCCGGGTGGAAGGCTCTGCATCATCACCTTCCATTCGCTGGAAGACAGAATTGTGAAAAATGCCTTCCGCAGAAATGAAAATCCCTGTACCTGCCCGCCGGAATTTCCGGTGTGTATGTGCGGAAAGAAGAGCAGGGGACGCGTGGTGACGCGAAAGCCCATTTTACCTTCTGATGAAGAACTCTCGGCAAATAAGAGATCAAAGAGCGCCAAGCTGAGAGTGTTTGAAAAAGCAGGCGATCAGAAGCAGTAAACCGGAGGCTTTCCGGGTTTTGAAATGTGAGGAGGAGAAACCATGGCTGCAAGAAAACGGACTGTATATGAGACGTATACGGATGGAAATACGGTTAGAAAGGTCAGACGGGCGCCGCAGGAGCGTGAGAGACGGCAGGAAGAAGAACAGCGCAGGCGGCAGCTGCAGTCAGAGATCAGACGCAGCCAAATGGTAAGAAGGAATAGAGAAAAGGCTCTCAGGATGGATGCACCTTACGTGCTGGCATTAACTGTGGCAGCGATTGTCACGCTGGCTATCTGTATGCAGTACCTTCAGCTCCGGTCATCCATCACCACGAGAATCGGAAATATCGAGAGCCTGGAACAGGACGTGGAGGCGCTGAAGGCTGAGAATGACGCCCTCGAAACAAGCATCAATACATACGTGGATCTGGATCATATCTATGATGTCGCTACAAAAGAGCTGGGCATGGTCTATGCAAATAAGAATCAGATTCTTTTGTACGATAAAACAGAAAGCGAGTATGTAAGACAGTATGAAGACGTCCCAGAACACGAATAACAGGCAGCCGTTCAGAAGATACATGCAGGAGAAGCTGGCAATTACCGTACTGGTAATGATGCTGGCTTTAATTGCTCTTGTCGTCATTCTTTACACGATTGTCCAGGAAAAGAACGAGGAATATACACAGGTGGTGTTGGGGCACCAGGATTATGAGAGCAGAACCATTCCCTACAGACGCGGAGACATTGTGGATCGGAACGGCTCCTACCTGGCCACCAGCGAGAAAGTCTACACTCTGATTCTGGATCCGAGGCAGATGTACTCTGATGAGAGAAATGAGTGTGTGGAACCGACCATTCAGCTTTTAAACGAGTGCTTCGGCTTTGACACTGCGGAATTGAGGGAAACTATCACAGGCAGAAAAGACAGCTCCTACATTCGCTACAGGAAGCAGATGACCTTTGAGGAAAAGGAACAGTTTGAGACAGCTTCCAGGGAGAGGAACGAGGCATTCAAAAAAAACAATGAGGCAAAGAAAATACTGGGCGTCTGGTTTGAGGATGAGTACCGAAGGGTGTACCCAAACGGCGCCACTGCCTGCAATGTGATCGGCTTTGCCCAGAAGGATGGAAGCACCGGTTCAGGAGGAATTGAACAGTACTATAACAGTGAGCTGATTGGAAACAATGGCCGCGAATACGGATATCTGACCGACGATTCCAACCTGGAGCGGGTAATTAAGCCTGCAGAGAACGGAAATACAGTAGTTTCCACCATTGACCTTAACATTCAGAAAATCTGTGAAAAATACATTGACGAGTGGCAGGCGGGAATCGGAAGCAACGTGGCGGCAGTCATTGTGATGGATCCCAAGAGCGGAGAAATTCTGGCCATGGATACCAGCACGCGGTATGATTTGAACAATCCCTATGATTTGAGCGCCTACTATTCCCAGGAAGAAATAGACGCCATGGACGAAAAGGCAAAGTCAGATGCATGGTACAAGCTGTGGAGAAACTTCTGCGTCAATGACACCTATGAGCCGGGCTCTCCCCAGAAGGCCTTCACTGTGGCCGGAGCCCTGGAGGAGAATATCATCAACGGAAATGAGAGCTTTGACTGCGGAGGTTTTCTCTCCATCGGAGGACACGATATTCACTGTGTTTCCAGGTTTGGACACGGCCCGACGACAGTTGTGCAGGGTCTGATGAAATCCTGCAACGTGGTCATGATGAATATTTCCCGGATGGAGGGAACGGATATTTTTGCCAAGTATCAGAGTATTTTTGGCTTCGGGCAAAAAACGGGAATCGACCTTCCGGGAGAGGCCGATGCGGCGACACTGATTTATACGGCTGAAAACATGGGCCCTGCCGATTTGGCCACCAACTCCTTCGGACAGAACTACAACTGCACCATGATACAGATGGCTGCAGCATATGCCTCCCTGATCAACGGAGGCTCCTACTACGAGCCCCATGTGATGAAGCAGATTCTCAATGAACAGGGCTCAGTGGTGGAAAAAAGGGAGCCTCTGCTTGTGAGAGAGACGATCTCCCAGGAAACCTCAGACTTTATCAATGAGGCCCTCTTCCAGACCGTCTCAGGCGAGGGCGGAACTGCCAAAGCGGCTGCCGTGGCAGGATACGAGATAGCCGGAAAAACGGGAACGGCTGAGAAGTATCCGAGAAGCGCCAAGAACTATCTGGTTTCCTTCATCGGGCATGCACCGGCCCATGATCCTCAGGTGCTCTGCTATGTGGTGCTTGACACACCGCATCTGGAAGGAACAGAACAGGCTCATTCCACCTTCGCCAGCGAGATTTTCAGCAAGATTATGGCAGAGGTGCTTCCTTATATGAATGTATTTCCAGATTCCGAGGCAGCACCTGCCGATGAGGAGATGGCAGAGCTTCCGGAGGGAATTACCAGCCAGGAGCCGGAGGAAGACGAGGAGGAGAGCACGGAAGAGCCGACGAACGCAGACGGCGAAACCTATCCTGTCTATGATGAGGAATTTATCGATGACGGCGTGAGCTACCCGGAAAGACTGCCGGGCAGTCCGGAACAGAGCGCTGACGCTCCGGGAGAGACGTCAGGCAGCGAGGCTTCCGCAGAGCAGCCCTCAGATTCGGAAACAGGTGAAAGCCAGAGTCAGGGAGCGGAAAGCGCCGCAGACCAGACAGCGGACGGAAATCAGGAGTCAGAGGGCAGCGCGGCATCGCCTGAGGGGGAGGAGCCGGCTTCACCGGTATCAGGCGCCCAGGGAGAAGCCGGAGCGTAGAGAGACGGGCGGGACGGAAGTAAATCCGTAAGCCTGCCATTACAAACACATAAAATGTTTTTTTTCCAATATACTGTACCAAGCAGAGAGAAAGACGCCCTCTGCCGTAAGAGGACAGGGCGGTGAAGGGATGCGGTATGGAGCGGAGAAGAACGCGACACAGAGAAAGAATAGCTCTCCTGTGCGGACTCTTATGCCTCTGTATGGCTGGTCTGACAGGGCGGCTATTTTTTCTT
>OGZX01000404.1_pt1 | contig 52839 bp, 23 predicted proteins | sample 1576881 | NCBI WGS metagenome assembly OGZX01 (sample SAMEA3541542, study PRJEB24748) | human gut metagenome | biome: human gut; feature: human-associated habitat; material: faeces | place: China | collected 2012 | reverse complement strand
AGTGAAACGCAAGCCGTTTTCGGCCAGCTTGTTCAAATTCGGGGTCTGGATCTCCCCGCCGTAACAACCGATGTCGGAGAAACCCAGGTCGTCCGCTAAAATCACTAGAATGTTGGGGCGGCTATCCTTTTGCGCCTGCACAGGAGACGCAAAGGATGCCAAAAGGCCTAAAGAAGTGAAACTTAAAACACGTTTGTCCATATCGATCTATTTTTATTTACTGAAATCTCGCGGGGCCGGGATTCCCGGAAGCGGCTTGCGGTTCTGAAGTTCTTTCATCACCTCCTGGATCGCGCGGTCGAGCTGCTGGTCTTCGCCGTTCCATTCCCGGATCGGATCGTTGTCGATCAGGATGTCGGGATCGACGCCGTGGTTCTCGACGATCCAGCTGCCGGTCTTCGGATCGTAGCTGGTGAAGAAAGGCACGCGGATGTCCGTCCCGTCCATGTAAGGCAGCGGGCCGCTGATACCGATGATGCCGCCCCAGGTACGCGTCCCGATCAGTTTGCCCAGTCCCAGCGCACGGAAGCCCCAGGGGAAGAGGTCACCGTCGGAAGCCGAATATTTATTGATCAGGCAGACTTTCGGGCCGACCTGCACGGCATCGGGCACTGTCCCGACACGGGCCGAACCGCGGCGCATCGTCAGGCGATAGGGTTCGCGCGAGAGGCGTTCGAGGATCATCGGCGAGACGTTGCCGCCGCCATTCGCACGATCGTCGATGATCAGTCCTTCCTTATCTAACTGCGGATAGAAGTAGCGGGAGAATTCGTTCAATCCTTCCACACCCATATCCGGGATATAGATGTAACCGATCTTGCCGTTCGAGGCTTTGTCTACCTTCTTTATGTTATCTTGCACCCAGTTATAATGATACAAAGAGTATTCTTCTTCAAGCGGGCTGATCACGATCTTGCGGGCGCCGGCCAGCTGCGGCTTGCTGTTCAACATGATTTCGGTCGGGACATCCGCCTTGCCTACTAATAAGGAATACATATCCTTTACGCTGTTTGTCGGCACACCGTCGATCGAGACGATAAATTCGCCGGCCTTCGCCTCGATGCCTGGTTCGGTCAGCGGAGAGCGGAGTTTCTTGCTCCAGGAAGCTCCCGGCAGGATCTTTTCGAGACGGAAGAAACCGCTCTTGTCGCGCGAGATTTCTGCGCCCAAGAGGCCGGTCTTCACCCGTTCGGGACGTTCCGTCTCGCCCGGATTCACATAGGCATGGCCGCTACAAAGCTCACCGATCATCTCACCGATGATATAGTTCAGGTCCAGGCGGGTCTTTGCATACGGAACCAATACGGAATACTTGTCCTTGACAGCCTTCCAGTCCACCCCGTGCATATTCTCCAAATAGAATCCGTCGCGGAAAGCACGCCAGGCTTCATCGAAGATCTGCGCCCATTCCTGCGGATAATCGACCGTAATCTTCATGTTCGAGAGGTTGACCGGATCGCTCAGGTCTGCCTTTCCGGAAGGGATATCCGTCACATAGAGTTCGTCGTTTTTAAAGAAAACAGCCTTCTTACTGCCGGGCTCGACACCCATCGAAGCGCCGTCGGCAACGACTTCTTCTTTCTGCTTTTCCAAGTCAAAGACTTTCGTGCCGCCACGGGTTCCGTAATAGACTTTGTTGCCATCCGAATAGAAATTCCCGTAATAAGAGGGGTTCACCGGAAGTTTAATGATACGGTCCGTGATACCGTCGAAATCGATCTTGAGCGTCGGGGTCGCAACTTCCTCCTTCTTGGCCTCATCCTTCTTGCCAGCCTCTTTCTTCGTCGTTTCCTCCTTGGCGACAGCCACCTCGGCATCCTTTTCCATAAAAGGAGAAGGCGTATCTTTCGACAGCAGCGCAAGGTAAACGCCATACATATTATTATAGACATGGTTCCACTCCAACGATCCGTATGTCGGATTAAAATCGCGGGCAGAAGCAAAGATCAGGTATTTGCCGTCCGTGCTGAATGCCGGAGAAGAGGAGTTATACCACTTGTCCGTCACCGGATATTCCTTCTTGCCGGCAATGTCATATACATATACGATGCTGTAATCATTATCAGCCGTACGGGTGTAGGTCAACCAGTTGTTATCGGGCGAGAAGGTAACGCCGCGAGGTTCGCCCATCGGGTCCTGCAACAAGGTCGTCACCTGTTTGGAGGCGACATCCAACAGGTTTATGCGGTTCTTACGATCCGTATAAACAATCTTTTTAGAATCCGGGCTCCATTCGAAACTGCGGATATAGGTGTCGTTATTCTTCGTCAGCTGGATCGGTTCGCCTCCGGTAGCGTCCTGCATATAAAGTTCGGTTTCACCGGTCGGGTCGGAAATATAAACGATATATTTACCGTCGGGCGACCATTGTGCATCCCGGTCATGCGCACCGGGCGAGCGGGTGATGTTCTTCGTCACTCCCTTGCCGGCCGGCAGGTTGAAGACTTCTCCACGGGCAGTTACGACCAGGCGTTCGCCATCGGGGGACAGGCTTGCTTCGGTTATATAACCGGCTCCGTTCTTGATCTCGCTGCGGGCGTAGACATTATCGGAGGTCAGTGTTATATTTACCTTTTCCGGTTTCTTGGCCGTAGCGTCCATCTTATAGATATAACCGCCGTTCTCGAAGACAATGGTATTGCCGTTCGCGCTCGGGAACTTAACATCGTATTCGGTGAAGTTCGTAACCTTTCTGGTTTGTTTGGTCTTCGTATTGTAGACAAAGATGTTCATAGTCCGGTCGCGGTCGGAGATATAGAAGATTTCATCCCCGATCCACATCGGGATGATATCCTGGGCCGGATTATCCGTAATGTTTTCTACTGTTTTCTTTTCAGGGTTATAGATCCACACATCGTCGGCCATGCCGCCTTTGTAGTATTTCCAGGTACGGAACTCACGCATCACACGGTTATAGGCCAACTGCTTGCCGTCGGGAGAATAACTGCAGAAGCCTCCTTCGGGAAGTGGGATCACATCAGACAGGCCGCCCTCCTTGTCGACGGTAAAGAGCTTTCCGGTGAATCCGTCGCCGATACGGTTGCGGTACACGATCCGGCTGCCGTCGGGCGTCCAGTTCATCACAATGTTGTTCGGCCCCATACGGTCACCCAGGTCATCCCGGCTGTTCGTGGCCGTATAGGTCACACGCAACGGTTCCCCGCCGGTTGCCGGCATGGTGTATACCTCCGTATTGCCGTCATATTGACCGGTAAACGCAATCGTTTTACCATCCGGAGAGAAACGGGGAAACATTTCATATCCCACATGCGAAGTCAGGCGTTGTGCTTCGCCACCTGTAGCCGGCACCTTGTAGAGGTCGCCTGCATACGAGAAAACAATCTCATTGCCGTTCGTAGCCGGGAAACGCAACAGACGCGCTTCATCTGCCGCCATCAACAGTGATGGGGCTCCGGCCAGAACTAATAAAGAAAAGATAAGTTTCTTTTTCATACCTACTATCGTTTAGTCTACCGACAAAGGTAAAAAAAGTAATGCTTAAAGTATATTCCTACGCAGATATTCCTTTATTTTCCACCACAATAATTGCAGTTTAACGATGAAATCAGACCAAAAAGATAATACTTTCCCTTTCTGTTTATAAAATTCAGGATTACAAATTAATAAACATTGTTGATCCGTACTCGAATCGGAAAATAAATAAAACCAGCCATTCTTTAGTAAAATACCTAATGACCCGTCTTTCCGGATAAAACCGATAATATCTGAGAAATTAACGGCTCCGAATGAAGAAAAAGAAAACGACGATTCCTGAAACTCCACATGGTGTAAAACAACATAAGGGCGTAATTGCCAGAAGAGTTCCGTTATATTGGCGGGTTCAAGCTTTTCCAAAAAGGATTGCAGCCATTGTTCCTGAAGGCACGCAACAGACAGAGGTAATTCCATATTTGCTTAAATTCAACCTGGTACACCCTCGCGTCTTCAACAATTTCCGAACTGAACAGTTATATTAAAGAAACGTGGGAATTAACAACATACACTCGATAAGGTACCTCGTAGACCTATAGTTAGCTGTATATGATAATTACCCACGTTTTTTTATCCTGAATACACGAATGCATCTACACCCGCATGTGTATGACAAGAAAAAAACGTGAACTAAATCCACATACTATCTGCTAACTATTATGAAATTTCGAGGTTTCAATCAAGAGATAATATATAAACTTTGTGTTCATCGACAAAGTTGTACTGACGATAACGCTTTACCGGACTTAATGTACGGAACAAAGATAAACAGAAGATTTAAAAAATTCATCTATCTCTTCATTTTTTTCTCGAAAAGCCTGGTTATAAACCAAAGAAAGCCGGCTACAATTGAAATATTATCTATTCCATCGTAGCCGGCTATTCTTGATTAATACCTAATTATTCCATATCGTTTTTACCTTAAAAATACAGTTATTAATAATAACCTTCATTCTGCTCTTCACTGATCTCGCCCACCGGATTCAGACGGTCGATATGTTTCTGCGGAATCGGGCGAAGTTTATGGTATGGCTTGATATAAATGGCATCCGGATTATATTTCTTTACCCAATCATAAAGAAGTTCGCAACGGTTCAAATCTTCCCAACGATTAATTTCACCCAGCAATTCACGGCCACGTTCGTCCAACATGAAAGCGACAAAATCGCCCTGCAAATCGGCCGGAGTCACCTTCAGCGCGTCATAAGTACTCTGGGTATTGTTTGTTCCGCCTTCAAACATCCAGATCTGCTGGTCTTTCTGCTCGCCCTCTGCCCAAGCAGCACGTTTACGAACTACATTAATATATTCGGCTGCCTTGTCGAAATCGCCTTTACGCCCGGCAGCTTCGGCAGCTAACAGGTAAGTTTCAGCCAAACGCATGCGTACCCACTCGCGACCGCCTTTTTCTTCCGAAACAGAAGGACGGTTCGGGTCCAACCATTTCACCAAAGCCGGGAAATAACGGATCGAATGCATCTCACGCGGGAAGTAAGAATACGTATAGTTTGCACGATATTTACGCATTTCATCACTGTTGGATACAAAGCCTGTCTTTTCCATTGTATAATAAATGGCGGTATCACCATGCTGGAACTTCAGCTCACCATTGATCTGTCCTTTAGAAGGATCCGGATTGAAATAAACAGTACCGTCATAAGACAGAGGCTCCCATACAGGTAATGTATTTACATTATTGGCATAATAGACCCATTTAAAACTTTTATAGAAACGTGAATCGTGCTGGCGGTCGAACAAGTCCTCCATTGTCTTCTTTGTTGCCACATGACGACGATACGGGCGTCCGTTTTCTATATCGCGCAACATGCCCGGCTGATCTTCATACCAGGATAACCAATAGAGATGTTGTTTATTACCATCGCCATTGAACATGGGTTCAGTCGTAAACTGTACGGCAAATACAACCTCAGAGTTCCCCTGATTGCTAAGATCCCACAAAGAAGAAAAGTTTTCCTGCAAAGCAAAAGCACCGCTGTTAATCACCTTTTCAGCATAAAACAACGTGCTGTCCATGTCCGTCGCTTTTTGGCCGCGCGGATCACTAACAGCGCTACCACGAGTCAAATAAACTTTAGACAGCAGATGTGCAGCAGAATAACAGGTTGCACGCCCCTTGGTAGCGACCTTTACAGGCAGATTTTCCGCCGCATTGCGCAAATCGCTTATAATTAAATCATAAATATCGGCAACCGGAGCACGTTTAAAATCCGTACGGATATCGAAACTGCCTTCGGTAACCAAAGGAATACGCCCGAATTGCTGTACTAAATCGAAATAAAGGTAGGCACGGATAAACTGCATTTCCGCATAGCTTTGCGTTTTTACGTTCTCGAGCAGATCCTGGGAATCCTGAATTTTCTGCATTGCAATATTGGCATCACTGATTCCTTTATAGTGATTCTCCCACATCTCATACAAAATCCCGTCATCCGGATTCAACTGCGTCGCATATTTATTATACGATTCGCGGTTATTACCATCTTCACCTTCCGTGAACAAATCCGTACCGAGTTCGTTCAAAACATTAAAACGTTCGCCGCCGACTCCCCAGCGCAGGAAACCGTATGCCGCCGTAATAGCAGCATTTACTCCAGCTTCCGTCTCATAATAGTCATACGACATAACCGGAGCATCATCTTCGCTTAACCAACTGCTGCAGCCCGATGTAGAGAGCATCAAACCAGCCAGCGCATAGCAATATATAGATTTCATTTCCATTCTTTTATTTATTAAGATTAAAATTACAAAGTCAAGTTTATACCAAAAATCCAGGAACTGACACTCGGAGTGCCGAAGCCGCTACCATCTGTCTTAGGATTACCGGCATCATCCACTTTTGCGGCTTCCGGATCAATACCCGTGTAATTCGTAAAAATAAACGGATTCTGAGCCGTGAAGTAAACACGCAGCTTTTCCACCAGGAACTTCTTAGTCAGATTTTTCGGCAACGTATATCCCAGCGTCATTGTTTTCACCCGCAGGTAATCAGCCTTTTCATAATAAGTAGATGTCACATAAATAGGGCGCTCCTCATCGATACTTGGACGGGGATAAGCATTCGTCGGGTTATTCGGTGTCCAGTAATCCACTTTTACACCACCGTTACGCCCGCAATGTTCCAACGCATAAATATCATTATACAACATTGCACCGAAACTTGCATATAAGAAGACAGACAGGTCAAAACCTTTATAATTAAAGGTATTTACCATACTGGCAATCAGTTTGGGACGCGGATTTCCAAGTATCTGCTTATCGGCATCCGTTATCTTATGGTCGCCGTTCACATCCTGGATCTTGATATCTCCCGGAGCAAAGTCTGTCCCGTTAGCTGCAAATTTCGCCATCTCAGCAAGGTCTTCTTCCGTATTCTGCCAGATACCGACCTTTCTATAATCGTAATGCACATTCACCGGCTGGCCGATGAACCATTTACTACCGATATCATCATTCTTGCCATTATACAATTCAACGATTTCTTCCTTGTTTGAAGACAGCATCAAATCCGTGCTCCACTGGAATTCTTTCGTATTAATGTTCAGAGTATTAATGGACACTTCGACACCTTTATTACGCGTTTTACCTACATTCGACAAGACGTTGGGGAAACCGGAAACAACCGGTAACTGACGTTTCAGCAACAAATCATGCGTATTCTGCATATAGAGGTCGATCGTACCGTTAACACGTCCTCTCAAAAGTCCGAAATCGATACCCAAGTTCCACTGGTCTGTCGTTTCCCATGTCAGCAAACTGTTTGCCATCGCATTCGGAGCATATCCGATCGTTTCAGACGCACCGTTATCGAACGGATAGCGGATCAATGACAATGTACCCTTTGTCTGGTAGGGATCGACAGCCGAGTTACCGGTCTTACCGAAACCAAGTCTCAGTTTCAGATTATCCAACCAGCCTGACGTGCCGGCCATGAACGACTCTTCGTTAATACGCCATGCTAATGCGGCAGAAGGGAAAAGCACCCACTTATGTCCGTCGGCCAAACGGGAGGAACCGTCATAACGGGCAGAAACCGTCAACAGGTAACGTCCTAAATAGTTATAATTGATACGTCCCATGAAAGACGCCATATTCCACTTCACCAGCGAGCTACCGATCGTATTGGTCACCAATCCCGATCCCAAATCGTAATACTTCAGATTATCCGACGGCAGGTTCTCCATGGCAACATTTACATTTTCCTTTTTATCTTCCTGGATTGACTGCAACAATGTTACCCCTAATGTGTGTTTGTCATTAAACGTCTTATCATAGAAAAGCATATTTTCCAAGGTAAACATCGTATACTTATCCACGGCATTCCGGGCGTAGGAAGTTCCCATACCACGGTTACTGGTTTCAGCCGATCTGAACTCATAATCCTGCACGGTACGGGCATCGATACCCAGGTTAGAACGGAACTTCAACCCATCGACCGGCAGTTTGACATCCAGAAAGTAGCTACCCAGATAGCGGGTCGTTTTCAACGGACGGTCAACAGCGCCCGGAACAAGGTCCATCATCGTGTTATACACATTATAAGAACCCGGCAGCGGAATAATTTCTCCCTTTTCATCCCATAACTGGGCTAACGGACTTAGACGCCAGCCACCGGCAAGTCCGGCTCCACGCTGCTGGGTAGCATGTGAATATTGTGTCTGCGCTCCGATCTTCACATATTTGTTGATCTCATGATTCAGGTTCAAGCGGATAGAATAGCGTTCATAATCTTCATCCTTAAAGATACCGTTATTCTTGTTGTAAGTGGCGGAAGCCAGGAAGTTGGTCCGTTCGCCACCACCGCGAATGCTCAACTGGTGGTCAGTCACCATACCGGTACGCGTCACGTTATCCATATACCTCGTAGTACGCACACGAGACGGATTATAAACGCCATCGTCACCCCAACCCATCATAACAGATTCCATGATCGACGGGTCGCGCGTGAATCCCGGACAAACCATGTCCTGATCCCTGGAAGCCACATCCGAATTGTAACGAATCGAATTATTGGAAGTATTACGATAAGATTCGCGTGTATATTCGGCATATTCCGGACCATCCCAGAAATCGAGCTGGTTCAGGATCGTCTGCGCACCGACATAACCGTTATAGTCAATCTGAGTCTTACCGGATTTACCCTGCTTAGTTGTGATCAAGATAACGCCGTTCGCACCACGGGCACCGTAAATCGCTGTGGCAGACGCATCTTTCAACACTTCCATCGATTCGATATCCGACGGACTGATTTCGCCGATACCACCGGTAACGGGCACACCGTCGATCACATACAACGGGTCATTGCTGGCCGTAATGGAACGTTTACCGCGAATCATCACGCTTGGAGCTGCACCCGGAGACCAGTTGGAATTAGCAACGACAACGCCCGGGATACGTCCCTGCAAGGCTTCCGAAGCCGTAGAAGTCGGGACTGCTGCTATTTTAGCGGCACTTACGGAAGCGACAGCTCCAGTCAGGTCTCTTTTCTTTACCGTACCGTAGCCGACCACGACAACCTCTTCCAAACCCTGTGCATCTTCCTTCAACAAGACATCGACCTTGTTGCTTCCGGACACCTTGATATCCACCGGCAAGAAACCGATATAAGAGATTGCCAGCAGATCGCCGGGGGCGGCACTGATCGAGAAGTTACCATCCATGTCGGTAATCGTCCCATTGGAAGTTCCTTTCACAACTACGTTTGCGCCGGCAACGGGAAAGCCCGTTTCATCGACAACCACACCCGTGATTGTTTTTGCCGGCTGGCCGGAGGATTTAGCCTTACCCACAGCCTTGACAATTACAATTGTCTTGTTACTGACTTTGTAGGAAAGCCCCTGTTTTTCCAGCACCTGGGTCAACACATCCTTTAAAGGACGGTTGGATGCGGAAACTGCGACATCGGGAACTTCACTCAGGATGACATCCCGGTACACCACCGAAAAAGAAGTTTGAGTTTCAATCTTATTGAAAAACTCTTTCAACGTGACATTCTGCAAATTCATCGAAACTTTTTGCGAAATGTCCTGCGCATACATTGTAGAACAGAAGAAAAGGAGTACAATACTCCAAAACACTTGCTTCATGATTGTATAAATTAGACTTAAGTTTATAATTAAACTATTAAACAATTGATTTTAAAAACACTCTCTTTAACTACTTTCTGTTTCATGTCATAAGCTTATTTATTTAATATTAGACTTGTTGATCGTCACCTTGTTTCCTGTTATTTCATAGCTAAACCCGTATTGCATTTTCAAGGCCTCCATCACATAGGGAAGCTGCTCGTTCTTGAAAGAACCGGATATCCGGTCATTGGCTATATCCGGACAAAGCAGCTCGATCTTCACGCCATACCAACGTTCGATCTTATGTAACACCGAACCCAGTTTCTCCGACTCGAAAACCAGATGGTTTTGCGTCCAGGCTGTTTCTTTTACGTTATCCGTACGATGAAAACTGATTTTCCGGTCGTTTTTAGAATAGAGCGCTTTCTGAGAAGGTTTCAAAAGAAATGATTCAGAAGGATCGTTAGAATCGAAAAGGCGGATGGAACCTTCGACCAGAGATGTTTCGACCAGATCACAATCCTTATATGAACAGACATTAAAGCTTGTCCCTAAAACCTCGATATTGAGATCACCGACCTGAACAACAAACGGATGTTCCCTGTCTTTCGAAACATGAAAATAGGCTTCCCCTTCCAGGCTGGCTACACGTTTGCCTTTTACATAAGTATAAGACAAGGAGCTTTCGGAATTCAACTTGACAGTACTTTTATCCGGAAGCGTGAGCAACACTTTATTTCCTGCCGGAGCCTCAGCCATAAAAGTGGACTCGGATACTGGCTGCTCCCGGAGAAGAGAGAGATTCCAAACAAAAACAGACAAAACAACTACCGCCGCCGCTGCAATAGCCAAACGATACCAGCGTACAGACCGGAAGTTTTGAGAGACTATTTGTTCACGGAGTTTCCGGCGTATCTTCTGCTTCCGGCTTGCATCCATTGCCGGATAAGCGTCGTTCTCATTCCAATACGCTTCCAAACTTCCGGATAGCTCACTATCCGAAAGTTGATTCAAGGAATCCTTAAAGTCTCTGAAAGACTCCAAATCGGTTTTCCCGTTTAAGAATTGAGAATATAATTTATTAAATAAATCGGTCATACTTTATCGTTTGTTTGTAGTTACACGAAGAAGTACTAAAATAGTACCAGGCGTTTTTATATGTTCTAAAGCACATCTTTTATCTTCCCCCCAAAAAGTTTCACCTTTTTCCTAAGCCTGAAACAAAAGTTTCTTGCCGGTGAAACTTTTGTTTCATTAGGGAGGAACTAAAGTTTCATCAGGGAGAAACTAAATGAAGAGTACAAAGAGGAAATTGTATTTCCGCAACTCCTCGCGCAAAACTTTCAGGGCGGCAGATAAATGATTTTTGACAGTCTGTTCGGACAGATCCGAAAGGGCGGCTATTTCGGCGTTACTCATTCCCTCCTCGCGGCTCAGTTCAAAAATATTCCGCTGGGCAGGTGTCAGTTTTTGTTTGGCGATCGCTAACTTTTCAAGGAAATCATCATAATATATTTTTTCTACGGAAGTGTTATCCAATAAGTTCTCATCCTCACAGAAACGGATATAATCTTCAAATTCAGGACGGTTAATTTGCCGGCGAAAAGCATCTATCACATGATTTTTGGCAATGGTAAACAACATGGATTTGAAAGAGCCCTCCACAGATAAAGAAGCCCGCATGTTCCACAATTTCAAGAAGGTTTCCTGCACGATGTCTTCCGCCTGCACAACAGATTTCGTATGTAACAATGCGAATCCATACAAAGAGTCGGCATACATATTATATAATGTATCGAATGCCTCATACGAGCCTGCCTGAAGTTTTCTAATAGTATCGCTATGTATGGATGTTTCGTGCATGCTTATACCTCTCTCTTCCTTAATTTTTAAGCCGTAAAGATAGAAATAAACTACTAAACGATTACTATTGAGCATATTTATATCTTTTTTTATAATAATACCGTATCTTTACACCCACTAAAAAACACGAAGTATGAAATCTTTATTAATCCTGACCTCAGCACTACTATTTACAACCAATGTGCTGGCCGAGAATGATCCGTTATGGATGCGTTATCCGGCTATTTCTCCGAACGGTGAAATGATTGCTTTTACGTATAAAGGCGACATTTATACTGTTCCGGCAAACGGTGGCAAAGCTACCCAGTTGACAACCCATCCGGCTCACGACACACGCCCGGTCTGGTCGCCCGACGGCAACAAGATCGCGTTCGCTTCAGACCGCAACGGAAATTTCGACATTTTTGTGGTGGACAAAGAAGGGGGAACGCCGAAACAGCTGACTACGCACTCCGCAAACGAATATCCGGAGACGTTCAGCGACGCCGGTCACATCCTCTACTCCGCTTCCATCCAGCAAGACGCCAAAGACAGCCAGTTCCCGTCCGGACAGTTCCCGCAGATCTACCGGATCAGCTTGGACGGTGGCCGCCCGGAACTCTACTCTTCTCTTGCCATGGAAAACCTGGCGCTGAACAAACAAGGCGACAAGCTGCTTTATCAAGACAAGAAGGGATATGAAGATCCCTGGCGCAAACATCACCAGTCGTCCATTACACGCGACATTTGGCTGTGCACGCTCGGACAGGATCGTACCTTTAAAAAGATTACGACCTTCCGCGGGGAAGACCGCAACCCGGTATGGACTCCGGACGGCTCCGGCTTCTATTACCTGAGCGAAGAAAAAGGCAGTTTCAACATATTCAAGAACGACCTGACGGGGAAAAACAGCCGCCAGATCACCAACTACACGACTCATCCCGTCCGTTTCCTGACTTCGGACAACAGCGGTAACCTGTGCTACGGATATGACGGCGAAATATATACCGTAAAAGAGGGAGCGCAACCAAAGAAGATCGAGGTCCGCATCATTTCCGATAAAGTAGAGAACGACCTGATCCACCAGCTCAAGACAAGCGGCGCTACCGACATTGCCGTATCGCCGAGCGGAAAAGAGGTGGCCTTCATCGTTCGCGGCGATGTATATGTGACTTCCGTCGACTACGAAACGACCAAACAGATCACCAACACCCCGCAGCAGGAGCGCGACCTGGATTTCAGTCCCGACGGCCGCTCACTGGTTTACTCCGCCGAAAGGGAAGGGACCTGGGGAGTCTATCAAAGCAGTATCGTACGCAAAGACGACAAATATTTCACGTATGCCCAGGAACTGAAAGAAGAACCGTTGGTGGTAACGGGCCAGACCTCTTTCCAACCGATGTATTCGCCGGACGGCAAAGAGGTGGCTTTCCTCGAAAACCGCACGACCTTGCGTGTTATTAACCTGAAGAGTAAACAGATCCGTACGGTTCTGGACGGCAAATACAATTATTCGTATTCCGACGGTGACCAGTATTACCAATGGTCGCCCGACAGTAAGTGGTTCCTTGCCAAATACATCGACATCGGCGGCTGGAATAATACGGACATCGTGCTGGTAAAAGCTGACGGCAGCGGTGAAATGACGAATCTGACCGAAAGCGGTTACTCCGATAGCAATGCTAAATGGGTGCTGGACGGCAAAGCCATGATCTGGTCGTCCGACCGTGCCGGTTTCCGCAGCCATGGCAGCTGGGGAGCAGAAGATGACATCTATATCATGTTCTTCGACGCCGAAGCATACGACAAATTCCGTCTTTCCAAAGAGGAACAGGCTCTGCTCGACGACGAAAAGGAAAACAAAGACGAAGACAAAGATAAAGACAAGAAGGACAAAGACAAGGACAGCAAAAAAGACAAGGATAAAGACGCCGACAAGAAAAAGGACGACAAAGACAAACCGGTCGAGCCGCTCAAATTCGACCTGGCAAACCGCAAGGACCGCGTGATGCGCCTAACCGTCAATTCGTCCTTCCTGGGCGATGCCGTCCTGACTCCGAAAGGCGACAAGCTCTATTACTGCGCCACTTTCGAAGACGGCTACGATCTGTGGGAACATAACTTCAAAGAGAACACGACCAAGCTGCTGATCAAAGGTGTCGGTGGCGGCACGATGTTCTCCGACAAGAAAGGCGAAAACATCTTCCTCGTATCGAGAGGTCAACTGAAGAAAATCGAAATCAAAGACAGCAAGACGAAACCGATCGCATTCAAAGCCGAATTTGCCTATCGTCCGGCCAAAGAACGCGATTATATCTTCCACCACACCTGGCGCCAGGTATTGGAGAAGTTCTACGATCCGACAATCCACGGCATCGACTGGGCAGGATACGAAAAAGCGTATGAAAAGTTCCTCCCGCATATCAACAACAACTACGACTTTGCAGAAATGCTTTCCGAAATGCTGGGCGAGCTGAACGGTTCCCATACGGGCGCACGCTATTACTCATCATCCTCCGCCCCGGCAACAGCTTGTCTGGGTGCTTTCTATGACAACAGCTATACGGGCGACGGATTGAAGATTATGGAAATCATAGCCAAAGGCCCGTTGACACAAGCCGATACCAAAATCAAACCGGGTTGTATCATCGAGAAGATCGACGGTACGAGCATCAAGAGCGGTGAAGATTATTATCCGTTGTTGAACGGAAAGGCAGGCAAGAAAATCTTATTGTCCGTCTATAACCCGGCAACCAAAGAGCATTTTGAAGAACAGGTGAAGCCGATCACTTACGGAGCACAATCCGGCTTGCTATACAAACGTTGGGTGGAACAGAAACGCCAGATGGTCGACAAGCTGTCAAACGGCAAAATCGGTTATGTACACATACAAGGCATGAACAGCCCGAGTTTCCGCGAAACGTATTCCGAATTATTGGGCCGCTGCCGCAACAAGGAGGCTGTAATCGTCGACACGCGCCACAATGGCGGCGGCTGGTTGCATGAAGACCTGGCAATCTTGCTGAGCGGAGAAGTCTATGCCAAGTTCACACCGCGCGGACAGTTCATCGGCAACGACCCGTTCAACCGCTGGACCAAGCCGTCGTGCGTACTGATGTGCGAAGACAACTACTCGAATGCCCACGGTTTCCCCTGGACCTACAAGACGTTAAAGATCGGTAAACTGATCGGTGCACCGGTACCGGGTACGATGACCGCCGTCTGGTGGGAATCGCAGATCGACCCGACGATCGTCTTCGGTATCCCGCAGGTCGGCATGCAAGACATGCAAGGCCGCTACCTCGAGAACCAGGAGCTCGAACCGGACATCGAAGTCTACAACTCTCCTGAATCCCAACTGAAAGGCGAAGACCGCCAGCTGGAGGAAGCAGTGAAAGAGATGTTGAAGGAGGTAAGTAATAAATAATTAAACGGAAGAGATCAAAATAAGTGAAGTGCCCCCTAAAAGTTTTTTGTCTAACTTTTAGGGGCACTTCATATATGTATACTCAAAACACAACTAAATATATTTATTCATAACCCGGATTATTACCGGCTGCCGCCATAAGCGGATTAGTATTCATTTCACCCTGTGGAATCGGGAAAAGAAGATGTTTGGGTACTTCGAACTCGAAGTTCGCTTCGTCATAGTTATAACCAAAGTCAATAGGTTTCCAGGTAGACAAATCGATATAACCGGCTGCATGCCAGCTCCTCAAGTCTGTCCAACGGATACCCTCTTCTGCAGCCAACTCAATAAAGCGTTCGTTCATGATGTCTTCCATCGTCACATCTGTCAAATCAGCCGGAACGGCAGAAATGGAACCATCTTCGGTAGAGCGGCGTGCACGTTCCCGAATGTCGTTTACCTGCTGTAATGCTTTTGCCTTATTACCTGTTTGCAAGTAAGCTTCAGCTGCCAACAATTTGATATCGCCGTAACGTATCAGACGAGTGTTGTTGGTAGAGAGAATACCCCAGTTCTTTTCAAACCAGCAGCGTCCTGGTTTTACGTATTTCATCAATTGGTAACCGTCAAATTTTTCCCAAGCTGGTGTTGGAACATTGACATCTCCATTTACATTTGTTGTATAGTTGGCAAATGTATTTTCCTTTCTGGGGTCACCCTCTTCGTATGCATTCATTAGTTTTTTTGTAGGTCCATATATACCGGTATTGTAGTTACCCCAATGACTTGTGCTGTAATGATACATGGCACCCATCTGTCCGACTCCGCCACCAAAATTATTATCAAGCCAAGCATTATCCTGTTCGGTAGCATGGCCTGCTTGATATTCGAATAGCGATTCGGCATTGTTTTCAAATTGGTAGTCGAAGTTTTCAGCGAAATGAACTAATCGACGTGATTTGATCTTTTCAAAAGCGGTGATAGCTTTTTGATAATCATTGACGTCCCGGTTGTTATAACGAGCACGCAACGTATAACTTTTTACAAGTAATCCGTATGCACTTTCGTTGAATGCACGCCCCCGTTCGCTTGCTAAAGGCCAATAATCTTCATCCGGGAGTAACGTTGCCGCCAATTCCAGATCTTCGATCGCTTTGTCCAATAGTTGGAATCCTTCAGAAGGAGGCAAGATCGCTTCAGAAATTGTATGGATACGTGTGTCTTGTAAAGGTGCTTTCCGGAACAGGTCCCATAAGCGGTAGTAGCACCAAGAGCGGAGAAATAGGGCCTCACCTTTGTTGATGTCCTGTAATCCGTTTGTTGTATAAACCGCTTGCACTTCAGGTTCTTCTATTTTTTCCAGAATGAAATTACAACGGTAGATTGTTTGGTACAATCGACTCCACATGGTTGATACCTGCCCATTAGAACTGTTCAGACCGGAAAATGCCTCCAGTGCGCCTCTGCCTGCATCTTGGTGAGTTACATCATCTCCCGGTAATAGCAGGATTTCATGTATGCCGCCACCGTCATTTAAAAGTGCGCCGTACATATTCGCTAAAGAGGCATAACAAGCGCCGACACCTTCTTGAACACGTAATTCGGATTCAAAAAATTCGCTTTCCAGTTCGGAGGTCGGCTTTATATCAAGACCGTCAGTGCATGAAGCGAAACTTAACAAGCTGCTTGCCAGAAGTGAGGTCGCTATTAATTTATGATATGTTTTCATGTTTATTTGTTGTTTTATCATGTTGACTATTAAAATTTAGCATTGATACCAAAGAAGAAAGTCTTCGGAGTAGGATATGCATCGTTTTCAGGATCCAATCCAGTGTACGGAGTTATAGTGAAGACATTGGATGCTCCGGCATAAACTCTTACGTTGCGGATCAGGTTGTTACAAGTTTTGTAAACAGAAGCTGGTAACGTGTAGCCGATTTGTATATTCTGAAGTCTGAAATAGGCACCGCTTTCGAAGAAAAAGTCTGAATATCTCAAGTTTCCGGCAGGATCACCGCCTACCAAACGCGGGTATTTGTTCTGCTTGTTCTCCGGTGTCCATGCGTTGTAAACGATACGTGTTACGTTGTCTCCTTCTGTTGCAAAGAAAGTCGAGGCTTTAATACCATTGTACTTAACAACGTCTCCGACTCCTGTGAACTGCATACTGATATCGAAACCTTTATATTCCGCACTCATATTTAAACCATAGAAAAAACCAGGGATAGATTTTCCGACATATACCATGTCATACGAATCGATTTTCCCGTCAGCACCTTCCGAGTAGAACTCACCTTCTTTTTTAGGTGCCCCTCTTAAGTCTTTGAAATAGAAGTCGCCGGCGCCCACTTTGGCTTTTTGATAATTGACATCCTCATGCTTGCTTAACCATTCTTGCGCTTCGGCATCGGATTGGAAGATTCCATCTACTTTATATGCTTTATGATAGAACATGGAGTATCCTTCTTCTACAGATCCGCCTGAGGTTGGGATATGTTTGTAAGTATCCAATACTTTATTAGCTGTCGTTGTCAAGTTACCACCTACCGAATAGATAACATTTCCCACTTTTCCTTGCCAATTCGCGTTGATTTCAAAACCTTGATTTTGTACTTTTGCAACGTTGGCAACAGGCGTTTCTACAACACCTACACTGGCCGGCAGATCAATCGCTTGCAGAATACCATGTGTTATTTTATGATAGTATTCGGCAGAAAACGTCAGACCTGAAAACATTTGGGCATCGAAACCGATATTGAATGTTTCTGTTTTTTCCCATGTCAATTCCCGGTTCGGTATACCGAAAATCGTGGCGCCTTCGTGGAATATTCCAGACGACGGACGGTCGTTCTGAGTCGCATTACCCATTGCATAATGAGGAGCTTTGGATATCGCAGACAAATAGGCCATATCCCGTACTTCCTGGTTACCTAATTGTCCCCAACCGGCACGAAGTTTCAAATCATCCAGCCAATTTACATTTTCCAAGAACGCTTCGTTCTTAATACGCCATGCGGCCGATAATGAAGGGAATGTCCCCCAGCGATTTTCTGGTGCGAAGCGAGCACTTCCGTCATGCCGAACCGTTACATCCAAATAATACTTATATGCGTAGTTATATCCGACACGGAACAAGAAGCCTTGTAGTGCCCAACGCATCTGGTCTGTTTCGATAGATGTATAGCCTCGTTCTCCTCCCAAATTGCGCAAGTAATCTTTTTTGGTTGTCATATATTCGGTACTTGCGGTTTTGTATTTTGCATCATAATGCTGATTGGAGAAATTGAATAAAAGATCCAAATTATGCTTTCCGAATGAGTTGGCATAGTTGGCCATAAATTCGGATGTAATGTTATTGTTGTAAGTTTCTCTTTCTTGATAAGATCCGACTGATTTTCCACCTCCTAAAGCACTCGGATCACCTGCCGTATAATCGAAAGGATAGGCGTCATAATCTTTGAACTCGTAACGGTTCGTTTGATAACGGTCCATGCTGATAGATCCTTTCAAGGTCAGTCCTTTAAAAGGAGTAAGTTCTAAGTATAGACTTCCCATGTTTCTCCAAGAATCATACTTAGTATCGTTAGTGTTGGCTAATCCAAGGACATTTATGCGAGTTCCTTGTCCGTACAGTTTTTGATTTTGATATGTCCCGTCTGCTTGGCGACCACCTACCGCGTATGCATATCCGTTGTAACCGGGTATGCCGTCAGCCTGATAGATAGGCTGCCAAGGAGCATTTCGCATAACATCTAAATAACTGCTACCGTTATTTCGTCCTTGCGCATTGACGAGACGATAATTGATCCCTGCCTTTATCCAATCGTTGATTTTTGTGTTGATCTTGATTGCTCCGGAATAGCGTTGAAGATCGTTTACCAATAAGGTTCCTTCCGTTTTATTATATCCGATAGAAACGTAATAATCTGTATTGTCAGTACCACCTGATACTTTGGCTGAATAGTCTTGTGTTGGAGCATTGCTGTTGCGCACGGCATCTTGCCAATTATAAGTCGGCGAGTTACCTAAATAACGTGGATCATTGGGATCGAAACGTCCGATGTTGTCTTCGGCAACAACACGTTCCGGATCGGAGGCATACACACCTTGTACAAATTTTGTGTATTCAGGTGTCGTCAGCCAGTCCAATTCCTGCGTGATATTTTGTATACCATAACGCGCACTAAAGTCTACAGTCGGTTTATCTTTACGTCCTTTTTTAGTGGTAATAAGGACCACACCGTTTGCGGCACGTACACCATAGATGGCGGCAGCGGAGGCATCTTTCAGTACGGAAATAGACTCGATATCATTCGGGTCTATCATAGTCATGATATTGAGAGGTCCCCGAACATCCTTGATGCGTTCATCATTTCCTTCAATACCGGCACCCATTTCCGTAATGGCGATACCATCGACTACATATAAAGGATCCGAAACACCCCAAGTATTTGTACCACGAATACGGATTGTCGGACGGCTCATCGGGTCACCAGTCGTACCGGAGACTTGCACACCACTCATTGTTCCCTGCATGGCATTTTCTGCACTCATGGAAATACTTTTACCGATGACTTCAGAGCCAACATTTGAAATAGCAGTCGTTACATCTCTTTTCGAACGTGTTCCGTAACCGATAACAACGACTTCATCGATATTTTGGGAGTCTTCCTCTAAAATAATATTGAAATTTGTCTTGTTATTAACAGGAAGTACCTGTGACTTGTATCCTATATAGGAAATTTCTAAAATCGCGTTATCAGGAACATTCAGCGTGAATTTACCATCAACATCCGTCATGACACCGATAGTTGTCCCTTTTACAACAATAGAAGCTCCAATAATAAGTTCCCCTGCATGATCTTTCACTACACCTGTCACAATTCGGTTTTGCTGTGTTATAGATGTTTCGCTGGTAAAAGAAACAGGAAGTGCATGGACCGAAAATCCTCCCATACATAAAACTAAGCACATGGCCAAGCATCCTATCTTATGAGGATGCGTGTGTTTTTTCTTTCTTTTCATGATCGTATTAATAAAGTATTAAAATTGTGTTTCAAATTTAAGATGTATAAAATTCCTACGGTTTATGAAATTCACTTTAGTATTTAGCTTTTTAGGTGACCTATTTAGTTTTATGTCTAAATTCTTTATGTTTTAAACCATAAATTGCCAGTGAAATGATTTTAAGGTATTCGCCTCTCTATGATCGGAGATAAACAGTCCTCTTTTAACAAACAGACGTTTTTTACGGTGCCTTTATGTCAATGTGTTTTTAACGCGATTTTTTTTGGAGGGGGTATAAGAAGTGAATGACTACAGGGTCGTATTAGTCATAATCACTGCTTTCTAAAGTCTTATGTTCAAAATCTAAAGTCGTAAATATACAATCGGTAGTAGCAGGCTTGATATTTATATTCTTTCTGTTGTCCATTCTATAGCTTTGCGATAAATGATAACTTTAAAGAAAATATGATTATGATTACGCGGAGAAACTTTTTGAGGACATCGGCTGCTTTTTTAGCAACGGGTTTTGTGGATTCTACTGCTTGGGGTGGAATTAAGTCGAGTGATTCTATTTGGGGTGCAAATGATAGGATTAATGTTGGCCTCGTCGGTTGTAAGAATATGGGGTGGGCTAACCTTGCGGATTTTTTGCAACATCCGGATGTGGATTGCATCGCTTTGTGTGATATCGACCAAAATGTACTGAATGAGAGAGCGGCTGAGGTTGAAAAAATCCGGAATAAGAAACCTCGTTTGTTTTCGGATTACAGGCGTCTACTTGAAATGAAAGAATTGGATGTCGTGATTATCGGGACTCCCGATCATTGGCATTGTTTACAGTTTACGGATGCTTGTTCGGCTGGTAAAGATGTTTATGTGGAAAAACCAATTGCCAATTATATCGCGGAGTGCGATGTGATGGTCGAGGCTGCAAAACGTTACCAGCGAGTGACAACAGTAGGCCAACAGCAGCGTAGCGGTAGCCATTGGAAAGCCATGATCGATTATATCAATACTGGGAAATTGGGCCGTATTGCCCGTGTCGATGTGTGGGCTAATTTTAATTATGCAGCCTTAGGCAGGAAGCTGCCCGATTCAAGCATACCTGCCGGTGTGGATTATGAAATGTGGCAGGGCCCCGCAAAAACTCGTCCTTTCAACAACAAGCATTTTCATGGTTCATGGCGTATGTTCTGGGCATATGGGGGCGGCTTGATGACCGATTGGGGTGTTCATCTGATCGATATGGTATTGTGGGGTATGAATGTCAAGTCGATGCCCAAGCGAGTAACGGCTTTTGGTGGAAATTATGCTTTCCCGGATGATTGTCACGAGACGTTCGATACGCAAAATGTAATTTATGAATTCGATTCGTTTGTCATGAATTGGAGTCATTCCGGCGGTACTCAGACAGGGCCTTACAATCGTAACTATGGCATGGCTTTTAAAGGTACTAATGGGACTTTGGTTGCCGACCGGGATAGCTGGGAAATCATTTCTGAATGGAATGATGAGGTCAAACAGCCGCGTATCCTCGAATCGATAAAGGTACGGTCGGACTATCGGGATCATATTGATCATGTATTCCGCTTTATTGATTGTGTGAAAACACGCAATTTTGAAACTCCTTGTACAATCGAAAATGGTAGTCTTTGTGCCAAATATGCCCATTTAGGTAATATAGCAGCTCGTTCGGGCGAAACGTTAGTCTATGATGATCTGAAAAAAAGCCTTATTCAGGGGCAAAATGCCAATGGCTATTTGAAACCGGATTATCGTTCACCATGGAAATTTCCATCTTTCTAAATATATAACATTATGGATAGAAGACAATTTATAAAAACGGCAGGGCTTTTGCCGACCGTTTGTTTGTTATCCGAGTATGCTTCGGCTGCAAAAACGGATGTGGCTGACAAATTGCCGCATTTCGGTCTGATTACCGGTAACACCGGGGGAAAATGGTTGGAAGAAAATCCTAAAAAGGCCTTGAAGACAATCGCTCAACTCGGTTATAAAGAATTGGAATTTGGCGGAAGTATCGGTGGTATGAAGCCGGTTGAACTGAACAAGTTCTTAAAAGATTGCGGGCTGAAAGCACTTGCGGGAGCCACCTCCATACAAGCGATGTATGATGAAAAACAACTATTGAAAGATATCACCAGTTGTAAGACGTTAGGGCAGGAATATATTGTATGTTACTGGCCGTGGTTGGACGGCGGTGAAAACAAAACATTGGAGGATTGGAAGCTGGTAGCAGAGAACCTGAATAAAGGCGGAAAGATATGTAGAGAAGAAGGAGTGAAACTCTTGTATCATAATCATGATATTGAGTTCCGTGTGACGGAGGGACAATTGCCGTTTGATACGTTGGTTCCGGCTTTAGATCCGCAGTATGTGAATGTGGAACTGGATCTGTATTGGGTCCGGAAGGGAGACCTGCATCCGGAGACTTGTATTAAGAAATATCCGGGGCGCTTCCCGATTTTCCATGTAAAAGATATGGACAAGACGGTTGCACGTGATTTCGCTTATGTGGGCAAAGGATGTATCGATTTTCCTTCGATCTTCAAATTGAATAAGATCGCTGGTGCGAAACATTTTATTGTAGAGCATGACAGACCAGCCGATCCGGAGTTGTGCATAAGAACGGCTGCTGCTTATTTGTCAGGGGTTCGGTTTTGACTTATAAGAGCTAATGCTATGCTTTACGATGGCTAACCCTATGGATTAGCCATCGTAAAGCTATTGGTTATAATTGCTCAATCGGCTTAATGGCACCATACCAATCCGAAGGAGCATATTTCCATTGCACTCCTTCATTCTTTACTTTAGGCGCTTTTTCTGGAGTCAAGTCATAGTTTCTTTCATCCCGGTATAAGACATTCCCCAAATGGTTGCCTTCTGGTAAGTATTCCACTAAGACAGCATCGAATTGTCCCGGACGACTTTGACGGTTCTTGACCGACTCCACTAAGTTTTCCTTCGCTACGAAATTCTTTTCCTTCAAGCTATTCGGTATAGCTTCAATCTTCTCGTTGAATCCGAACTCATAATCCCAGCCTTTGTCGCAAATGTTCCGGTAAATGAAAACATCCTTGAAATTCTGGGAGAGAATGTCAATACTCCCGACTCCACCACAGTAAACACGGGGTGAGCCGCAGCGATAAAAGGTATTGTTATATATATGTATATCCGATCTCAAATGATTACCACCCCACATACCGAAGAGAAAACCGGAAGCCTGCATATTGGCAATTACATTATGATGGAAGCGAATATTCCTCAATTCTGAATTTTTTCCTTCGACACTGATAGCAAAGCCCCAGAAACAATCAATTGCTACATTCTCATACAACTCAATATCTTCCAACAAACCAAACCAAGCATCCACATAATAAGCTTGTCGGGGTAATCCTTTGACCGTATTGTGATGTACCTTCCCATAACGAGAAACTTCCTTGCAGTCAATTCCCTCCTTGAAACAATCATGCACTAAATTGTGATCAATCTCAAAATAACGGGAGCCACAAACGGAAATCGCTTCGTGAGGTGCCTCTCCCGGTCGCTTCACACCTTCCGTCCGATAATCCAGATCGTTGGCGGCAGTTACCCGGCAACGGGTTACCTGAACCGAATCGGCATACCACAAACCAATCCCGGAATTATAGCTTCTATCCGAAACACACTCTTCCAAGATAATATGGTGCGTTGGACTTCCCTTGGAAGCGTCGAATGTATGATGACCTCCTCCGCGTAATAAAAAGCCGGCGCCGTATGAATTCCGGACCGTAACGCCTATCCACTTGATATAAGTGACATACTCTATCTGTACCAATCCTTCGTCTCTGGAAGAAAATGGAATCTCCTTCTCATCTTGCTTAACGGTTTTCAGGAGTGAGCCGTCAATGATAGCCTTTTCACCTGGCATCGATCGATACACGATCCAAGCATCCGATCTACCCGAATGAACCGGGCGTACCGGTTCTGTCACTCTATACACTCCTCCCCGTAACACAACTGTATCACCAGCTTGCGCTAACGAACAGGCTTTGTGAATTGTCAGGAAAGGAGCTTTCAGGGTTCCGGCCTGCTTATCATTCCCTTCCGTAGAAACATAATAGTTACGGGCATTCAAGCTACTGACTGCCAATAACAGTAGCAACATACCTATCAACGAAATCTTACATCTACACATTTAAATCCAATTTTTTAAATTCTAATTAAACACCTCTTTAAAAAATCCCAAAGAAACGAATTACTGATATCTCAATGTATCCTTCTCACGATCCTTGGATTTTCATGAAGTTAAAGGAACTAATATCCTCATTTGAATAATATCAAATTTTGATCTTATGCTGTCAAATCTTTAAATAGCACTTTAAAAATTGGCAATGATACTTTAGCTTTTCACTCATCAAAGGCTGATTTAAACATTTCATAAAGAGTTTACATCCAAAAACTAAAGACTCGACACAAAAACAACAGAACAATATTCTTTTTCCAAAAGCCTACCCTCGATTTCTCTTTAGTTTTGCTTTAAATATTCATTCTAATTTTATACTCCATGGAAAAAGAACAAAAATGTATTAGCTTGCTTCTGCTCTTCCTCTCCTTTTCTTTCTATTCAACAGGGAAAGTAGTAACATATAATTATCCTGAAGGCATTCCGCTCTCAGAAGATTATCAAGTGTGGGTCGACGAAGTACCCCAAACCGTCATCCAAGTCCCTGTCCCGGCTTCCTATACTACCTTCAGCATGGAGGAGAAAGTCCAGGTAAAAATAAAAGCGGCACACGATGTTAAGTGGGCAGAAATTCATCCGATCAGTAGCGGCATCAAACCGATATTGGAAAATGGATTCATCACCTTTGAAATCTCTCGCCCTTGCAAACTCAGCTTGGAACTGAACGGGCGTACTTCCAGTCCTCTATTCATTTTTGCCAATCCGCTGGAGCAGAAACCCGACCGAAATGACTCGAATGTGCTCTATTTTGAAGCGGGCAAGATACACACTCCCGGAGTGATCGTCCCTAAATCCGGACAGCATGTATTCATCGAAGGAGGCGCTTGGGTTAAAGGAGCTATTTCGGCCCGGGAGGTACATGACGTAAAGGTATCTGGCTATGGGATTATGGATGGGACCCAGAATTCTCAGATGGGAGCAGACGAAATGGCGGCTATCTTCACCAAAGATAACGGCTACCAGTCGAAAGGTAAATACCAACGTTTCATCGAATTTTACGATTCAAAGAATTTGACCATCGGAGATGTGATTTTACACAACAGTACAACCTGGCAAGTCGTCCCAATCAATTGCGAAAAGGTCGCGATTCGGAACCTGAAATTAATCTCCGACAATCCTAGTGACGACGGTATCGACGTTGTACGTAGCCGTGCCGTATATATAGAAGATTGCTTCATTCGGGTTAAAGACGATTGCATTGCGGTTAAGGCGCATCTGGACTATCCTGACGATTGCATTGTCGATGGTGTCCTGGTGGAAAAATGTATCATCTGGAATGCTGCTTGGGGGAATGGTTTGGAAATCGGATTTGAGCTGGAATCCTGTGAAGTGAAAAACATCACCTTTCGCGACATCGATGTCCTGCATGTCGAAAGTGGTGCCGTGTTCAGTATCCACAACTCCGACAAAGCCACCGTCAAAAACATCTTGTATGAAGATATCCGTATCGAAGATGCCAGCCATAAGTTGATCGACTTGGCTATCTTCCGTTCCAAATACTGCACGGACGGCTCATCCGATGAAGAATATCTAATGAAAAACATGCTTTACGGTACTTGGGATAATGTTCTGAAAGTCCCGGTCGGAGAGAAAGAAAAGCATGCTAAATTCAGAGGGCATATTGAAAATATCCGATTCAAAGATATTCAGATATTAGGCGGACGTTTCCCGTTCTCGCTCTTCTGCGGGTATGATGGCAACCATCAGGTGAAGGATGTTACAATCGAAAACCTGCGCATCTACGGACAGCCCGTCACTTCTCCGGAAGAATTGAAACTACATACCGAATATGTGGGGAAAGTGAATTTCAGGTAATCTTTTTACCTGATATTTCGGAATGAACGATAATTTTGTTTATTGTATAATTTAAAATTATAGTCAGTCATGCGTATTATGAAATTATTTGTGATTTTATTTTTATTGGGAAATGTCTCCTTTATTGTGAAAGCAAAAGATAAAGGTTTTCGAAGATTGCAAGTGTCTGAAAATAACAGATTTTTGCAGTACGAAGACGGTACGCCTTTCTTCTATTTGGGGGATACGGCGTGGGAGCTTTTCCATCGATTGAATAAAGAAGAAGTTGATTTTTATCTTAAAGACAGAGCTTCCAAGGGTTTTACAGTAATACAAGCGGTTGTTTTAGCAGAATTGGATGGCATTAATACACCCAACGCGTATGGACATCTTCCTCTCGAAGACAGGGATCCTTCTAAACCTTTGCTTTCTCCTGGAAAAGATGATGATTATTGGGATCATGTTGATTATGTTGTAAATAGGGCTAATTCATTAGGGCTTGTGGTCGCAATGCTACCAACATGGGGGTGCTATTGGCATGATAAAGGGAAAACAATATTTAATACTCAAAATGCAGAAGATTATGGTCGCTTTTTAGGTAAAAGATATCGGAATTCAGATATTATATGGGTTTTAGGAGGAGATCGTATTCCAGAAAATGAAGAAATGAAGGATATTATTAGAGCGATGGCAAAAGGGCTTGATGCAGGAGATAATGGAGTTCATCTTTGTTCATATCATCCAGGAGGCGGATATGGATCGGCTACTTATTTTCATACGGAAGATTGGTTGGATTTTAATATGAGACAAAATGGGCATGAAGTTGAATATTGGCGTTATAGCCAGACCTTAGACGATTATCATCTTAGTCCAATAAAGCCGGTAATGGACTCAGAACCTGTATATGAAGATCATCCTGTAGCTTTTAATCCAGATAAATTTGGTCATACAATTTCAATGGATTGTAGAAGAGCTTTGTATTGGAATTTGTTTAATGGAGCTTTTGGATATACTTATGGACACCATTCCATTTGGCAAATGTATAATCCTAAAAAGAATGAACCAATCAATAATCCCTTGATGTCTTGGCAAAAGGCATTGGAACAGCCGGGATCATCTCAAATGAAATATGCTAAGCAACTTTTTTTATCCAGACCATATTTTACACGTGTCCCGGCTGATGATGTCATTGTTAAAGAAAAAGTAGAGACATCTATCCCTGGTTCTGGGAGGTATCGTTTTTTAGCAACTAAAGACTCCAATGGTACTTACGCTATGGTGTATGCTCCGGTTGGACGCCCCTTTAGTGTAAATATGGAGGTTATAAACGATGAAAAAGTAGTTGCTTGGTGGTTTAATCCGCGAAATGGACAATCTCGTAAAATTGGAATTTATAGTAATAAAGGCATACGTTTGTTTGACCATCCGTCACTTGGCGAAATGGAAGATTGGATTCTTGTTCTTGATGCAGCTTCTGGCCAATATGAAATACCAGAAGCCGAAATATCTCAGTATGATTAATTGTATGTAATGTTCTTTTTTAGTTGGATGAATTATATGAAATATACTCTTTCGGAGGTATTCCATAAAACTCTCGGAAAGCTTGGCTAAAATATGACGGGGACGAAAACCCCGTCATATAAGCAATTTCAGATACCGATAAATCTCCTTTTTTTAATAAGTTCACAGCTATTTGCAAACGTACTTGTTTTATGTACGAAGCAGGCGAACTTCCTGTCAGTTCTTTTATTTTTCGATTTAGATGACTGCGGCTAAAGCCAAGCTCCTGGCAAAGAATATCAACTCCAAAGCCGGTATCGTCGAGATGTTCCTTGATGATCGTATCCATCTTTTGTAAAATCATGTTATTACGTGAGATGGCAAATTGAGTTGAACTGTCATTCGGTTCTTGTTTCTCTTCTGCTGTCTTTGTCGTCGGCTTATGTGTGAAATGACAGACTAAAGCCTTCAGGTATTCAATGTCAAATGGTTTTGTAACATAGGCATCTGCACCGGATTTAATACCTTCTGTTTGTTGTAGATTGCTCGTTCGTGCACTTACCAATATAACAGGAGTGGATCGAAGCGTCTCGTTGTTACGAATTTTCTTACAAAGCTCGATTCCATCCATTTCTGACATCAGTATGTCACTTATGACTAAATCCGGTTTCTCTTCCATGCAGATCCGTAATGCATCTTTCCCATTATCGGCTTCTATTATTCGGTAATTTTCTGATAATTCAGTTGAAATCAATGATCTGATATCTTTATTGTCTTCGACAATGAGTATTTTTTGAGGATGGGAACCTTTTTTTATTGTGAGAGGAATGTCTGTTTGGATATGAATAGGCTTGTGCGTAACAATAGGGAGAGCACTTTCCTTGTCGATTTCTTCCTCTGCATAGGAATCCTTATTGATAGGCAAGATAATCGTAAATGAGCTTCCTTTTCCCAATTCGCTTTCAAGATAGATGCTCCCATGGTGAAGTTGAACGATTTTGTTCGTGAGATGCAAACCTATCCCTGAACTTAGATACTTATTTGTATTCTCATGATTAATCATAAAGAATCGCTCGAAAATCTTTTCTTGCATTTCTTTTGAGATTCCCTTACCTGTGTCTTCTATGAGGATGAACAGATTCTTTTGTTTTAATAGTCCGATTTTTACACAAACTCTTCCCTGCTCAGTGTATTTGATGGCATTTGAAATCAGGTTGAAAAGAATTTGGGAAATAATGTTTTGATCAATGTACCCGGTAATTTCTCCCTCGGAGATAAATACAAAATCAAGACCTTTTTCTTCCGCCAACGAGTTGAAAGATTCCTTTTCGGCTGATACGAATTGAGTAATGTTGGTCTCTTTTACTAGAATCCGCTTTTTATTAAATTCGATCGCTCTTAGATCCATAATCTGGTTAACCAAGTTGAGTAACCGATTTGCATGTTTATACATTATATTGTAGGTCGGCAGAAGTGTAGAATCTTTGCTTTTTGATATGAGTTTGCTTAAAGGTCCCATAATCAGCGTCAGCGGTGTTCGTATCTCGTGTGAGATATCGGTGAAGAATTGAAGCTTTTCTTGTAAGATTTTTTCTTCTCTTCGATTTTTTGCAATTTTGTTCAGATGCCTCCAAATGACAGTAGTCGTGATCAGTATAAGCAAAATATATACAGATTTCATGTATGGATGTGCCCATGGAGATGGAAGCGTGCGAATATTGATTTGTCTTTCCAATCCTTTCTCTCTATTATTTCTCCATGCTTTGATCCGAAGCACATAGTTTTTAGGAGGCAGGTTTGTATATGTGACAAGTTTGTTCGAGGCGGAATGCCATTTTTGGTCAAATCCTTCCAGCATGACTTCGTAATTGACGTTTTCCGGCAACATATATTCTATTGCAGAAAAAGAGATTGAAAAGCTGTTCTGCTTATCATTCAATGTTATATAGCGGGTTTTATCTAAAGTCGACTTGAGAATAGCGTCTTTTTCGGAGGAAATGGCGACTGGCCTATTATGAATATAAAGATCGTTAAGTGCCAATTTCAGCGGTTCTATAACAGATTGTCCCTTCTTTTCAGGGTAAAATGAGGTGAATCCTTGAGTCGTCCCGAATACAAATTCTCCGAAAGGTGACAGGCTGAGTGATTTCTGGTTACATTCGCTTGTTGCAAGTCCGTTAGCAGTTGTATAATTATGGAAATTTTTCGTTGTGATTTCCATCATGGATAATCCGTTCCCTGTCGTAATCCAAAGATTACCGTCGTTGTCTTTTTTTATGTTGAGGATAAGGCTATTCGGCAACCCTTCTTTTATCCCGTATGATCTGATCATTGAGCGATTGCTTTTGGGGGGAATACATACCAACCCGTCTTGAGTTCCGACCCAGATGTTCCCCAATGTATCTTCTTCTATGGTATGTACTATTTCATTGGGCAGTTCTTCTTTATAGTAGTCCATGAATTTCTTATTCTTCATGTCATAATTACAAAGTCCTTTGTATGTGCCGATCCAAAGGATACTGTCTTTATCAATAAACAGGACGTTGCACCAATTGTCAATCAGTTGATTATTATCAGTCTTGGCTTCTGATTTTTTAATATAATCGAAGGTTCCGCTTTGGGGGTCATAGATGTTTAGTCCTCCCCCATTTGTAGCTATCCATAGTTTCCCGTCGGCAGTCTCTTTGAAGTCAGTTACGTGATGTGAATTCAATGTTTTGGGGGAGTTACCCGAAGATATTTTTAGATCAATTGAGTTTTTTCTTCTGTTGAATCTCATTATACCGCTTAGATAGGTGCCAATCCAGATGTCATGCCTGGAATCTTCAAACAGGGAGACAATGATGTTTTCAGAATTATTTTTTTGACTGTGGAAATATTGAAGAATATGTTTGTCTTTGTCTAAACGGAAGAGCCCGCCTCCATCTTTCCCTATCCAAATTTCACCAAAAGAATCGCAGTAGACAGGCACGATGGCCCCTTCTTTTATCGAGCCTTCCAAAAACGGATTAAACCGATAATTCTGAAACATTTGTTTTTCAGAAGAGAGGAGCAGGAGCCCCTTTTGAAAGAGGCCGACCCAAATATTGTCTTGGCAGTCTTGAAACAACGCATGTATAACACTTTCGTTAGTATTTATTTCAGGGATGTCAAGAATGAGGTCGACGACAGTATCTTTGGTTGAAATATATTTTTTCAGATTGTTATAGTAGCTGGATATCCATATGTCACCGTTTTTGTCAGTCATGAGCTTTAGAATCTCCTTTTCCTTGATCTTATCCAAAGGCTGGAACTTTTTTGTGTCATGTGAGTAGATGAAAATCCCACCGGTGAGTGTAGCTACCCACACTCTGCCTATGCTGTCATTACATAATGATGAAATCTTATTTGATCCCAAGCCGCTTCCATCATTGGTCTGATAATTTATGAATTTTCCGCATGACGGGTCGTATATGCTAATTCCATCTTCTCCGGAACCGAACCATATATTCCCTTTCGAATCCTCTAAGATACAGTTGATTTGGTTACTGCATATTTCAGAGTTCGTGCTTTGAAAACATTGCATGTTTTCAATATCGGAATAAAGGGCAAATATGCCGTATTCCGATATCGAGAACCATAATTGTCCTTTGGTATCTTCTATAATATCATAGATTTGCATATTGGAAGAGTTACAGTTCTCCGGCCTCAACTCGATTTTTTCAAATGTGTCCGTGTCCCGGTCGTATAAGCAGAGCCCTGTCATGGTCGCTATCCAAAGCCTGTGTTTTGTATCTTCTATAATTTGTCTCACATGATTATTTGGAAGCGAAGTGCTGTCGTTTGGTATATTTCGATAGGTGTGGAAACTACTTCCGTCAAAACGGTTGAGTCCGTCTTCTGTAGCAATCCAAATATAGCCTTCATAATCTTGTTGAACAGCATTTATTCTGCTGCTGGACAAGCCTGCATTTACATTAAAGAAACGGTATGCCTGGCCAAAAGTATCCGTTTGTGTGAGGATAATTAATAATAATAGTACTAAAATTCTAAACATTCTCCTTTTACTTTCATGGTATCGCAAATCTAAATGAAAAACTTCGAATCTTTGATCAATTAAAGTATATTTTTATTTTTTTAGGTATTCCTGGGGGAGAGCTTTAGAATTTGCAACAAACTAATAGAATAAATTGATGGTATATTAGGCTCGATGGCTTGATTTTGATATAGAATAGTTCAATATCTATTATTTTTTTAGGGTAATTCCTCCATTTTTGTAGCATGTTCAATGTCAAAAAGAAAAAAGAATTATGGTGACTCGTAGAGACTTTTTAAAAAAAACAGCAGCCTCTTCTTTATTGGCAGCATGTAGCGGATCTGTTTTAAGTTTGGAATCCTGTCAGATGAAATCTTCTGGTTTGCAAGAAAATAAAGATATAGACATCACGGCTGATACAGCTCCGTTATGGAAAGGTTTTAATTTATTAAACAAATTTGATCCGAACCATCAGACACCTTTTGCGGAGCGTGATTTCGAATTGATTGCTGAGTTAGGATTTAATTTTGTGCGTCTCCCTCTTTCCTATTGGTGCTGGAGCAGTGAAAATGATTGGTTTTCGGTAAATGAAGATATTCTTAAAGAGATAGATCATGCCGTGGATTATGCTAAGCAGTATGGGTTACATGTGAATTTGAATTTTCATCGTGTTCCTGGCTATTGTATTAATAATCCGGACCCCCGTTCCAACCTTTTTGAAGACGAGGAACCTTTAGAGGCTTGTGCTTTCCATTGGAAAATATTTGCAGAAAGATATAAAGGGATTGCAAACAAAACAGTAAGTTTTAACTTGATAAACGAAGCCCCTACTATTGAAGTTGCAAAATATGACAAAGTTGCCCGTGTACTGATAAAGGAAATCAGAGATGCTGATCCTAATCGTTTGATCATTGTAGATGGAAAAGATGTAGGACGTGTTCCTCTTATGACCTTGACGGACATACCGAACATCATACAGAGTGGCAGGGGATACGACCCGATGTTGATATCCCATTTTAGAGCCGGTTGGCCGGGAGTTAAACAGCTTTTAGAGTTTCCGGAGAAGGATTTGGCATGGCCAATGTCAATGGAGAATGAGACTTTCGATATTGATTATTTAAGAAAAAGTTGTGTGAACCCTTGGAAAGAATGGATTGCTAAGGGAGGGAAAGTGCATATTGGTGAAATGGGATGTTATAATAAAACCCCTCATAAAGTAGCATTAACTTGGTTGGAAGATTTGTTCACCGTATTTAAAGAACAAGGATGGGGTTGGTCTTTGTGGAACTTGTATGGAGATTTTGGTATTTTGGATAGTGGTCGTAAAGATGTATCTTATGAGAATTTTAAGGGGCATAAGTTGGATCGAAAAATGTTAGAACTCTTGAAAAGAAGTTGATTATGAGAAGATTTAGGTTTATACTATATTTTATATTACCTGCTATGTGTATTATAGCAGGTAATTTTAAGCCCGAAAGGCTTAGGTGTGAATATTTGTCCAATCCTATATGTATATCCGAAAAACATCCTCAATTCAGTTGGATTGTTAACAGTGATGATAATGATGTCCGGCAAAGCAATTATGAGCTTTTGGTAAGTGATAATCTTTCATCTTTAAGAAAAGGGGAAGGAAATATGTGGAATACAGGGATTGTCGATAGTGATGAATCCATACAGATCACGTATGGGGGAAAACCATTGAAACCCTTTACGCGATATTATTGGAAAGTAAGACTACGTAATCAAGTAGGTAAATTGTCCGATTGGAGTGAAGTTGCTTGGTTTGAAACAACTATGTTGGATGAAGCAGATTGGAAAGCCAACTGGATTGGTGATGGGAGTCAGCAATTTGTTCAAGATGAAGATTTTTATAAAGAAGATCCGATGCCGCTGTTTCGAAAAGAATTTTCTGCCTCTAACAGCATTCGATCTGCACGGCTTTATGTGTCCGGATTAGGGTATTATGAGGCTTATATCAATGGGAAGAAAGTAGGAGATCAGGTCCTTGATCCAGGATGGACCGCTCATAGGGAACAAGTCTTATATTCGGTGTATGATGTGACCTCTATGGTTTCCAATGGAGGAAATGTCTTAGCTTTCATGTTGGGAAACGGTTGGTATAATCCGCTTCCGATCAGACTTTTTGGAGCCTATAATCTAAGAGATGTACAGCAAACCGGTCGGCCGATTGTAAAGGCGGAGCTTAGGATTGAAGATAAAAATGGACGTGTCAGCCGTATTTTGACAGATGCAACGTGGAAGGTATCACCCGGACCTATCGTTCGAAATAATGTTTATTTAGGCGAAAAGTATGATGCCCGTCTTGAAGTGGAAGGCTGGAATCGGATTGGTACTCCGAAAGGGACATGGCATAATGCTGTAAAAGTCCAGGGTCCATCGGGGGATATGACTCCTCAAATGCAACCACCGGTTAAGATCATAGAAAAGATTTCACCCTTTTCTATATGGAAAACTCCTTCTGGAACTTATATGGTAGATATGGGAGTCAATTTTGCCGGAGTCGCTTCGATAAAGGTAAAAGGTGAAAAAGGAAGCATGGTTTCGATGAGATATGGAGAGAATATCCATCCCGATAGTACATTGAATTGGTTGACGACTACAGCGGGACATATCAAAAGCATGTGGAACTTGAAAGGTGGACCTGGAGCCCCCGCAGATGCTTATCAGGAAGATAAATATATTTTGAAAGGTATAGGCGAAGAGGTCTATACGCCTAAATTTACATTTCATGGTTTCCGTTATGTGGAGGTATTCAATTATCCCGGTACATTATCTGCTGATGATATTACGGGAATCCGTCTGTCTGCCGATCTGGAGCGTACAGGTTTTTTCGAATGTTCCGACAGTCTGTATAATCGTTTGCACGAAGTGACATTGCGTACATTCCGGAGTAACGTGTTTAGTGTCCAGTCAGATTGTCCCGGCAGGGAGAAAATGGGATATGGCGGCGATATGGTGGCGACGGCTGAATCCTTCATCTATAATTTCGATATGGCGCAGTTCTATCGTAAAACGGTAAAAGATTTCATTAACGATCAATCTCCGGCTGGAGGAATGCCTGAAATTGCACCCAATACCGGTATTATCATCAATGGTATAGGAGATGGCTCCGGCCCGTTGGGCTGGCAGCTTGCATTCCCTTTCCTCCAAAAACAGTTATATGATTTTTATGGTGATAAGCGGATTATAGAGCGAAGCTATGATTCCTTTGCTAAACAGATAGAGTTTATCAACAGTAAAACTGTAGATGGGCTTTTCCATTGGGATATTGGAGACCACGTGGCTTTAGATACAAAAGATGACGCCTTTGCTGCCAGTTGTTTCTATTATGAACATGTCCGGATCATAGCTTATTTCGCAGAAGTTTTAGGTCGGAAAGAGGATGCGATCCGTTATAAAAAGTTGGCAGAAGATATACGGCAACGCATCGTGAAAGCCCATTTTCTTCCCGGAACCGGGCGATATGGCAATGGGACACAAAGTACTCAGGCTTTTGCCCTTTATTACAATCTTTCCGAAGAAAATAAGAAAGCTGCTTTTGACTGGTTGATCAAGGAATATGAGCGGCATAATTGGCATGTGGCTACCGGAATCTTCTCCTGTAAGATGGCATTTGATGTATTTCGGACTTTTGGCAGAAATGACTTAGCCGGTCGTTTAGTGTCTAACAAAGATTATCCGGGCTGGGGATATATGTTGGAACAAGGAGCTACAACATTGTGGGAGTCTTGGGAATATCCTGAAAATGGATCGTCGCAGAATCATCCGATGTTCGGATCGACCGAAGAATGGTTTTTCCGTTCTTTATTGGGTATCAATTCTTTGTCTGATGCTTTTAAGGAGATAGAAATCAAACCTCAGCCTACAAATGATTTGAAATGGGCAAAGGGGAGCTATTTTAGTATAAGAGGGCAGATATCTTCCGATTGGTCTATTGAGGATGGATTGATGAGATTGTCGGTTTCTATTCCGGCTAATACATCTGCTGTTGTGTATGTCCCATCGTTAGAAGGGCAAATGGTAGAAACAACATCCTCATTGCCCCGTTTCCTTACTTGGAAAGATGGTTATTCTGTTTTTGAAGTCCCTTCCGGTACATACACGTTCCAGGTGAAACGAGAGAAAAGCGAAGTAAGCCTGTTGGTGAGAGCTGATGATATGGGAAGTTTCAAGTCTGCCAATCAAGCCATATTGGAAGTTTGCACGAAAGGTATAGCTCGTTCAATTGAGCTTATGCCGTGTTGCGATTGGTTTATGGATGCTGTATCTTCTTTAAATCAGCCAGCCTATAGCAATTTGGATGTGGGTGTTCATCTAATGTTGACATCTGAATGGGACGGGGTTCGTTGGCGTCCTTTGACAGCAGGTAAAAGTTTAGTTGATCGTGATGGTTACTTCCATCCACTGATTTGGAAGGATGCTAAAAGAGCAGGGCAGTCATTGTCAGAACACGCGTGGAGTTTGGATGAGATAGAAAAAGAATTCCGTGCACAGATCGAAATGGTAAAAAAATATATTCCTCGCGTTTCGCATGTCTCCGGACATATGGGATGCTATGATTTCGATCCGGAAGTAAAGGCTATGATTCGAAAGATCTGTGCTGAATATAATCTTTATGTGGATGGAGCAGATAAGGATGCTGTTTTGCCTTTGCCTTTCTCTAATGACAAAAACATACCTTTTGAAACACGTGTTAAGACGCTGGTTGAAGTTATCAGCGGATTACCTAAAGGTGTTTATCTTTTTGTAGAACATCCATCTTATGATACTGAGGAAATGCGCGGCGTTTTCCACGATGAATATCGGAATGTTGCGACTGACAGGCAGGAAGTGACGGATATAATGCTATCCTTACCAGTAACAATGGCGATCAAAAAACGTGGAGTCAAGTTGATTGATTATAGGGATCTATAGTGACCTTAATGAGGAATATAGGGGGGCTTATTGTATAAAACGCGTTTTTCAGGTTCGAAAGACATCCGAAACAAAACAAATGTCAATCCGTTTTTTTGACCTCAAAAAGGGAGTTTTTCCTCTTTGACGGGAGTTTTTCGTCATTACGACCGTGCTCTTTGCCATTACGACCGTGCTAATAGGTAGTGCGCTCAGCACCTCGCGAAGATTAGAACGGTCGTAATGGCGATCAGGACGGTCGTAATTGGAAAGATGACCGTCTTCATGGCAAAAAAGCCCCTGAATTCCCTTAGAATATATGGAATGCCGTCCGTTTTATTTTCAAATATTCGATTTTCCGGGAGTTAATCTTTATCACTTTGTCGGCATTTCCACCTTTAGATAATCAAATTGCACGCTTTTCGAAACGGACTGCGCACCTCGCTTTTCCTATTGTCAGAAAGGGGAGTTTAAACCGTGAAAAGAGTCAACCCAAAATCGATCAAGATTTCGGACGAAATAGAAAAATGGCTGAAAAGGGGGTTGTTGTAAAGTTTTGGTTTACGAAAGATTCCAATAAATCATTATTTCTTTAAAAAAATTAGCCTTTTGTCCGGTTTTAGCTGTGGAATCAATAATGACTTTGGTGATTTTACAATTTGTTAATTTCGAGACTCTGCAGGCTGGGGAATTTCTGTCTTCGCTGGTAGTGTCCTGATTGTACAAAAAAGTATCTTAATTGACCAGCGGTTGATTTTGATACTCTTTTGGTGTTTCAGTGTTACTACATATATGTTAAGATCAACTAATATTGCTGTCGAATTACAAAAATTAAATCGTAAAGCCTATGGAGAAACAATGAATGTGTGAAGAATGAAATGTGTCTTATTATTAACACACATATAATGTGTATTTAAATTATTAATTCTAAACTATGTTTTAAAATTATGAACAAAACATCTAAACTATTATCCTTAGGGGATATAGCAAAAGTGTCTACATTTTGTTTATTGATTTCTGCCTTTTCTGTAAATGTGGGTGCTGTAAATGCCTCTGAAACGGAAAAACTGCCGGAAGTGAATGTAGCGCAACAAAACAAAAAGATTACCGGTACGGTTGTTGACAATTACGGAGAACCTGTAATTGGCGCCAACGTTGTCGTAAAAGGGACAACAATCGGTAATATTACCGATGTGAACGGTACATTTACTGTTGAAAATGTACCGAACAATGCTATTTTACAGATTTCCTACATTGGTTATAAAACCTTGGAAGTACCTGTAAAAAACCAGACTACCTTTAATATTACATTGCAAGAAGATTCTGAAAATTTGCAGGAAGTGATCGTTGTTGGTTACGGATCTTCTGTAAAGAAAGACTTGACGACCGCTGTTACGAGTGTTAGCAGCAAAGATTTCTTAGCCGGTGCGGTGAACGACCCGATGCAGCTGGTGGATGGAAAAGTGGCTGGAGTCGTGGTAAACAGCGTTGCTGCTGCCGACCCGAATACGAGCGGTAGTATCCAGGTACGCGGAGCGTCTTCCTTGAAAGCCGGTAACAGTCCGTTGATTGTGATCGATGGTATGCCGGGAGGAGATTTGCGTAATTTGGCACAGTCAGATATTGAATCCATTACCGTATTGAAAGATGGTTCTGCTGCAGCTATTTACGGTTCTCGTGGAGCAAACGGTGTAATCTTGGTAACGACCAAACAAGGAAAGGCCGGTAAGACGACTATCACGTACGATGGTTATGTCGAACATGACTTCGTAGCAAGCAAACCGGACATTTTGGATGCGGATACATATCTGGATAAGGTTACAGGTGCTGCCGATTACGGGCATCGGACTGATTGGTATGATGAGTTGATCAATAAAAATAATTTTGGCCATAACCACAATATTTCGTTGTCCGGTGGTAGCGAATCGACGATTTTCCGTATGTCCACCAACTTCAAGGGAAAAGAAGGATTGGATATCGCTTCCAATCGTAAAGAATATGGCTTGCGTGGAAACTTCAAACATACGACTTTGGAAGGTTTGTTGGAAGTAGGAGGTAATTTCTCTTATCGCATAGCTGACGAAGATTATACTGATTATGCTTCATTCAAACAAGCAGTCCAATTGAATCCGACTTTTAGTGTGGATGAGATGGATGCATTCAAGGGAAACAGTTATTCCTTCAACCCGATCAAAAATTTGACAGAGCAGGAAAGAGGAGCAAGACAGGAATATTCCACGATCGACCTGAACTTGAAACTGAACATTCTGAAAAATCTGAACACAGAGTTGAAACTTGGCCGCCAGGGACATAACAAGAAAGAGTCTCGGTATAAGTTCAAGACACATAAAGATTGTATCAATGGAAATTATAACGGCGAAGCATTCTTGAAACAGGAAGCCTGGACGGATTGGACATTGGAATGGTTGGGTAACTACTCGTTCAAAATCAATGATGAACATGATTTCAAAATCATGGGCGGTTATTCTTACCAGCAATTCGATTATGAATGGTTCTCTGCATCGAACCGTGATTTCCCTTCCGATGCTTTCTTATATAACTATATCCAAGGTGGTGAGTACGAAAAGGTGAATGGCCGTTTGGGTATGGAATCTCATAAGGAAGAAGAAAAAACAATCGCGTTTTTGGGACGTATTAATTATAACTGGAATGACGTATTCCTGTTTACCGGATCTTTACGCCATGAAGGTAACTCCAAGTTCGGTGAAGACCATAAGTGGGGGCTCTTCCCTGCTGCATCTGCCGCTTGGCGTGTATCCAAATTACCGGTGTTCGAAAACAGTTCTGCCGTTGACGATTTGAAACTTCGTTTTTCGTATGGTGTGACCGGACGTTCCGGATTCGACCGTTATACGGCACAAGCCAAATATTCCGGATTCGGACAGTACTATAGCGATACTTATGGCAAATTTATCATGGGATACGGACCTGGTAACAATCCGAATTATGATTTGGCTTGGGAAAAACAGATTTCTTATAACTTGGGTATTGATTATACCTTGTTTAACTCTCGCTTGTCAGGTAGTTTTGATGTATTCATTCGTGAAGGTCGTGATGTAATCGGTGAATATCCGGTTCCTCTGCCTCCGTATTTGCATGATAAAATCTATGCAAATGTGGGTACGACTAATTCCAAAGGTTTTGAGTTCCAGGTAAATTGGGATGCAGTACAGACAAAAGACTTTTCTTACTCAACAAACCTGAACCTCTCTTATACTTCATCTGAATTGAAATCATTCTCGAATGAAAAATATCAGTTAGGTTACATTGAAGGAGATGGTTTCCCCTCTCCGGGTAACCCGGGTTCTGCTCAGCGTTTGCAGGACGGTACGCCGATCGGTTCTTTCTATGGATTCCGTTATGCAGGCGTTGATGATGCTGGTAATATCCTGATTTGGGAAAAAGGTGAAAAAGGTGGAGCAACGAAGTTAGGAGCCGATGGTAATGAACAGGACAAAGTTTATCTGGATGGAACTGGTGTTCCCAAATGGGAGTTGTCTTGGGGAAATACGTTCAGATATAAGGACTTCGATTTGTCTTTGTTCTTCCGCGGACGTTTCCGCTATAAAGTGATGAACCAATATGAAATGTATTATGGCTTACAGGTGGTTGCCGGTGATAACAAACTGACTTCTGCTTACGAAGAAAATGCCCATATCAAAGGTCCGAAAGTGATTTGTGACTATTTCTTGCAGAATGGTAATTATCTGCGGTTGGATAACATTACGGTTGGATGGACTCCGAAATTGAATACGAAGTGGATTTCTAATTTACGTGTGTATGGAACGTTGAAGAATGTGTTTACATTGACTAAATACTCTGGCGTAGACCCGACAACGGTGACGACTACAGGCTTGTGGCCGGGAATCGGTGGTATGGAGGTATATCCGACTGCAAGAAATCTGACATTTGGCGTACAAATCACTTATTAATCAATTTAAGAGATAGAACATGAAAAAGATTAAATTATTATGTGCTGCAGGTTTGTTAGGTGCTCTTGCTATGACATCTTGTACAGACCTGACAGAAAAAGTATATTCGGATTTGGTGAGAGACAATTATTATACGGATAAATTGTCTGTTGAAGCTGCCGTAGTTCGTTGTTTCGAACATAGTGACAATGTTACGTGGCGCGGTGATATCTGGAAGTTGCAGGAATTGACTGGTGACCATTTTGTTTGGACACAGAAAGGGCGGCATGGATATGACGATGGCCAATGGATTCGCTTGCACGAACATAAGTGGAACTATATCCAAGGGCAGGTCAATGGTGCTTGGGTAGCATCTTATCAATGTATTAGTCAGGTAAACACGGTGTTGCGTGATTTCAATACGGTTGATTTTAGCTCGATCGGTGTTACCGATGAAGAGAAGGCTGCTTATTATAGCGACTTACGTGTATTACGGGCCTGGTACTACATGTTTTTGTTAGACTTTTACCGTCAGGTTCCAATCGCTACGGAACAGCAGGCTTCTGATGAAATCGTACCTCAGAGCACGGCGAAGGAAGTCTATGATTTCATCGAATCGGAATTGAAGGAATGCCTCCCGACATTGCCGAAAGAAAAACGTCTCGGCCGTTGGACACAGGGACCGACAGCTGGTTTGCTGGTTCGTCTTTATCTGAATGCCAAAGTTTGGATTGGTGAGGATCATTATGCTGATTGCAAGCAATGGGCGGAGGATATTATTGCCGGTAAATATGGTACATATAGCATAAACCAACAAGATTATCGTGATCCGTTCCGTTCTGGTATCAATAAATATCAGTCTCCTGAGAATATGTTCGAGTTTTGGCATGAACGCGGTCGTTTGGAACAACAGACGATGTGGGCGGACGGTATGCATTATTCGGCAGCCCAAACGATTGGTAGTGATGGCGGTGGCAACAACGGTATCCATTTGCAACCTTCTCGCGACTTCCAAGGAAATGTATACCAGTTTGCGAGCGGACTCGGAAATCCATTTGAAAAATATGCGAAGTGTGACTATCGTGTAATTCCGTTCCATACGACAGATGCGAATGGCGGTTATGAAGGTTTCTTCTTGCAAGGGGCACAGATGAAGTACGACGAATCGAAGCAATATGGTTTTACAGATGAAAATGTGAATGGTTCCGAGGAATGGATGGGTTTCCCATTGGTTTTTGTTGATCAGGTAGGACGCTTCTCTGAAGATAAGTCTTTGAATACTGAAAACAAGAAACAAAAATTGTTGGAAGCTGCTGCTCGTGGTGGATATTTTATTTGTAACGATGCCGATGTCATAGCCAAGGAATCTCAGGTGACTACTGGTGAAGAAAATTCCGGTTTCCGTTTCAATAAATTCCCTTATTTGCCGGATCATGACGGTTTGTTCCGTTCTCAGTCTACTCCTGAAATGCGCTTGTCTGAAATGTATTACTCTTTGGCAGAATGCTATTATAGAGAAGACAATAAGGCAAAGGCTGCTGAGCTCTTGGATTATGTACGGGTAAGAAACTACCCTGCAGCGGAATGGCCTAAATATAGCTATGTGGCAAATCTGGATAAGTTGACAGATGCAGAGCTTTTGGATGAATGGGGACGTGAGTTCATCGGTGAACGCCGTCGTCGTATAGATTTGATCCGTTGGAATAAATTCCATGAAGAATGGTGGAACAAGGGAAAAGATGCTACAGACAAAGAATATAGCTATTTCCCGATTCCTCAAAACCAGCTGAATGCAAGTCCGATCCTGAAACAGACAACTCCGGGTTGGGAATAAGAATCATCATCTGAAAGAACAGTTCTTTTTATTAACGTAGCACTTAATTATATGTAACCGGTTCTTTCAGACTATTATAAAAGGGCTATCGGGGAATTCCCTGGATAGCCCTTAATAATCTATTTTAAAATACATTGATGTCCTGATTTCTCAAAAAAGTATCAAAATCGACCAATGGTAAACTTTGACACTCTTTTGGTTTAAATGGAGTACTTAGATTTGCTTGGAATCTTCTAATATTGTACATCGGTTAGGGAAATGTAAATAGGATCATAAAAAATACGGAAAAGGATATAATAAAAATAATTTTGTAACTTTTGGAGAGTGAACAGTATGTTGCTTAATTTTAATAGTTGTGTTATGAAAATAAATATATTTATATCGATAAGTTTATTATTGTGTTCTTGTCAGGCAAAATTGCCGGTAAATGTCCCTGAATTGGCGGATGGAAATCCGACTACTTGTTTTGTGGGGACAAAAGGAGTTAATAAGGTTGTTTTTGACAAGCAATGTACTGTTCCTGTCCAGAGTTATAAAATATATTCGTCCGGTGAAACGCCAGCCCACGATCCGGCTGCCTGGACATTGAAAGGATCGCATGACGGAAAGAATTGGGTAGTGGTAGACGAACGGAAAGACCAGAAGTTTTGTTCCCGTTACCAGGAGATTCTTTGTACCGTAACCAAACCGTCCAACTACAAACAATATATGCTGGAGGCCAGTACCGCGACAGGCGACACACTGGTTCTGGGCGATGTTTTATTTTACAATACGAATTTGAATGCGAACTGGGAGGACTTTAAATATCCCAACGTAGATTTTGAGGTACTGGACCCTGATACGAAAGGGGCTGCCGTTTATACCGACCTTGTACAAGATCCGGATGCCTATATCCGGTATCATGCCCGCAAAGTGGCAGAGATTTTGTTCTATACGGCCAAAGACACGATGAACGACGTACAGAAAATAGAGTACACATTGAAAGACTATGACGGCGTGTCGGCTAAAGGGGGCAATCCGCCTGTCATCTCGATTGTCTATAGTACGCAGCATATCGAGAAATCGGCTAACGAATCGCTATATAAACTCGATTTTGAAACACGTGGCGTTTTGTATCACGAATTGGTACATGCCTATCAGTTTGAACCGAAAGGAATCGGCTCTTATTCTACCAACAAGACATTTTGGGCTTGTATCGAAGGTTTGGCGGATGCCGTCCGCGCCCAGGCCGGATATTTCGATATGAGTACCCGTAAACCGGGCGGTAACTGGATGGATGGTTATCGTACGACAGGTTTCTTTATCCAGTGGTTGACGACCAAAGATCCGGATGCGATCCGGAAATTCCACGAGACTGTCCGCGACATCGATGTATGGAGCTTTGACAAAGCGATCAAAAGTATCTTTGGCGAAGAGAGCAGCATTGAAAGTATGTGGGATGAATACCAGGCTTTTTTGTCAAAATAAATTATAAACAGATAATGATATCATGAAGAAGACGATCCTTTTATTTTCCGCCTTGCTGGCTTTTGGCGGTTTGTCCGCACAGGATAAAACCTCTTTGGTCAACCCGATCATCGGGACAAACGGGATGGGGCATACGTTTCCAGGGGCTTGTGTGCCTTTCGGACTGGTGCAGTTAAGTCCCGATACAGACACGATCCCTCATAATATAGATGGTAAATATCAGCCCCGTGCGTATGAGTACTGTGCCGGCTACCAGCATAAGGACAGTAGTATCGTCGGGTTCAGCCATACGCATTTCAGCGGAACGGGACATTCCGACCTGGGGGATATCCTGATTATGCCGACAACAGGCGCTTTGAAGCTGAACCCGGGGACGGCAACGAATCCCGATGGCGGTTATCGTTCCCGCTTTTCGCACGAGACGGAAATATCCCGTCCCGGTTACTATGAGGTGATGCTGGCGGATTACGGTGTAAAAGCACAGCTGACGACAACCAAGCGGGTAGGGGTTCATAAATATACATTCCCGAAAGAGGCAAAGAACCAGCGGATTGTCCTGGACATGATCCATGGCATATATAACTATGACGGGAAAGTCCTGTGGACAAATATCCGCGTCGAGAATGATACGTTGGTTACCGGTTACCGGATTACAAACGGGTGGGCGCGTACCAATTATACCTATTTCGCCATGTCTTTCTCCAAACCGGTCATACACTATGGTTGTGAAGAGAAGGCGAAGGTCGATTACCGGGGCGGATACGGTAAGTTTAATATGAAAGAGAACTTTCCGGATATAGGTGGACGCAAGATTGTTGCCTATTTCGATTTTGATCCGGCCGCCTCTGAAGAATTAGAGGTAAAGGTGGCTCTTTCCGGTGTGAGTGCAGCAGGCGCTTTAAAGAATTTGCGGGCTGAGGCATCCGGCTATAGTTTCGAGCAGTTGGCTGCACGGGCAAATGAAACCTGGAATAAGGAGTTATCCGTTATCGAAGCGAACGGCAGTGAAGACCAGCTGGCGATGCTTTACACTTCCCTCTATCATACGATGATCAATCCTTGCGTATATACCGATGTAGACGGGCAGTATCGTGGATTGGATCATAATATTCATCAGGCTGACGGTTTCACAAACTATACGGTCTTTTCCGTTTGGGATACTTACCGTGCCCTGCATCCGCTGTTTAATATTATCAATCGCCAGGTCAATACGGATATCGCCCGCTCCATGCTTAAGCACTGCGAGCAGAGCGTACATAAGGCATTGCCTATCTGGAGTCACATGGCCAATGAAAACTGGTGTATGATCGGATATCACTCTGTTTCTGTTCTGGCTGATGCGGTTGCCAAAGGCCTTCTACTGGATAAAGACGAGGTGTTGAAGGCCATGGTGAGCAGTTCTACCATCCCTTATCTGGACGGAACGGGCGAATATATGCAAAAAGGATACGTCGCACTCGACCATAACGGCAGCGCGGCATCCCTCACGCTTGAATATGCTTATGATGACTGGACAATCTATCATACGGCACTTTTGGCCGGAAACCGTGAAGTGGCCGATACGTATAAGAAACGGGCTGCCAACTATGCAAATGTTTTCGATACAGGGATCGGTTATGCCCGTCCCCGCTATGCAGACGGCCGCTGGAAGGAAAACTTCAACTTGTTGAGTACGCACGGTGAAGGTTTTATAGAAGGAAATGCCCTGAACTATTCTTTCTATGTGCCGCAGGATGTCGACAATATGATCCGCCTGATGGGAGGAGACAAGTCGTTTGTCTCTAAGCTCGACTCCCTGTTCACGATGCATTTGCCGGCTGAATTCTTTGCCGATACGGAAGATGTTACGGAAGAAGGTTTGCTGGGAGGCTATGTGCATGGCAACGAACCGAGTCATCACATCCCGTTCCTGTATGCCTGGACTTCGCAACCCTGGAAGACGCAGTACTGGCAGCGTGAGATTATGAACAAGATGTATCGCAATAACATCGACGGCCTGTGCGGTAACGATGACTGTGGACAGATGTCCGCCTGGTATATCCTGTCGGCGATGGGATTCTATCCGGTTTGTCCGGGAACGGACCAGTATGTGTTGGGAGCTCCTTTCCTTCCTTATATGAAGGTGACGTTGGAAAACGGAAAGACTTTCGAGGTCAGGGCCGATAAAGTAAGCGACAGGAACCGTTATGTCAAGTCGGTGAAACTGAATGGCAAACCTTATACGAAAGGCTATATTACCCAGCAGGATATAATGGACGGCGGAACGTTGACTTTTGAAATGACGTCGTCTCCGAATAAGAAACGCCTCTTTACGGGTACCGATAAACCCTATTCCATGTCTATAAACTAATTAAAATATTCTATCCATGAAGAAATTATTTATTTTAGCTGTCACGCTTTGCAGTAGCCTTTTTACTGCGGTGGCGGCTGACAAGACAGAGCTGGTGGATTACGTCAATCCGCTGGTCGGAAGCCAGTCAAAAATATCCCTGTCGACGGGTAATACCTATCCGGCAATTGCGATGCCGTGGGGTATGAATTTCTGGATGCCCCAGACCGGCAAGATGGGTGATGGCTGGGCATATACGTACGATGCGGACAAAATCCGTGGTTTCAAACAAACGCATCAGCCCAGTCCCTGGATTAACGACTACGGCCAGTTTGCCATTATGCCGATTACCGGTAAGGTAGTATTCGACCAGGATAAGCGTGCCAGTTGGTTCTCACATAAGGCGGAGGTGGCGAAACCGAATTATTACCGGGTGTATCTGGCCGATCATGATGTCGTGACGGAAATCACACCGACAGAACGTGCCGCCATGTTCCGTTTTACATTCCCCGAAACAGATAAATCGTATGTGATTGTAGATGCTTTCGATCGTGGCTCTTATATCAAGATCATTCCAGAAGAAAACAAGATTGTCGGTTATACGACCCGTAACAGCGGCGGTGTTCCCAAGAACTTCCGTAACTATTTTGTAGTTGTATTCGACAAACCGTTCACTTATAAAGCAACAGTCGGTGACAGTGAAATCCGTAAGGGTGAGACTGAAGCGCAGGAAAACCATACGGGTGCTATTATCGGCTTCCCTACTCATAAGGGCGAGATCGTACATGCCCGTGTCGCTTCTTCATTTATCAGCCCCGAACAGGCTGAACTGAACCTGAAGGAATTGGGTGACCGTTCGTTCGACCAGATTGCAGATGCCGGCTGTCAGGTTTGGAACGAGACGTTAGGACGCATCGCTGTAGAAGATAATGACGTGGACAAACTGCGTACGTTCTATTCCTGCCTGTACCGTTCACTGCTTTTCCCGCGTAGCTTCTATGAACTGGATGCAAACGGCAAAGTCGTGCATTATAGTCCGTACAACGGCGAAGTGTTGCCGGGTTATATGTTTACCGATACCGGCTTCTGGGATACATTCCGTTGCCTGTTCCCGTTCCTGAACCTGATGTATCCGTCTATGAATACGAAGATGCAGGAAGGTCTTGTCAATGCATATAAGGAGAGCGGCTTCCTTCCCGAATGGGCGAGCCCGGGTCATCGCGGCTGTATGGTCGGCAACAACTCGGCTTCTATTGTGGCGGATGCTTACCTGAAAGGGCTTCGCGGATATGATATCGAAACACTCTGGGAAGCTGTCGTACATGGTGCCAACAACGTGCATCCGAAGGTTTCGTCTACCGGACGTCTGGGATATAAATATTATAATGAATTAGGATATGTACCTTACGATGTAAAGATCAATGAGAGTGCTGCCCGCACGCTGGAATACGCTTACGACGACTGGGCTATCTACAAATTAGGCCAGGCTTTGGGTAAGCCGGAATCGGAAATTGCTATATTCGCTAAACATGCGATGAACTATAAGAATCTGTTCGACAAGGAAACCAAACTGATGCGTGGCCGTAATGCAGACGGAACATTCCAGTCTCCGTTCAACCCGCTGAAGTGGGGGGATGCCTTTACGGAAGGAAATAGCTGGCATTATACCTGGTCTGTGTTCCATGACCCGCAGGGACTGATCGATCTGATGGGAGGAAAGGCCGGTTTTAACGCAATGATGGATTCCGTGTTCAATGTGCCGCCCTTGTTCGATGACAGCTATTATGGCGGCGTGATCCATGAAATCCGCGAAATGCAGATTATGAATATGGGTAACTATGCGCATGGCAACCAGCCGATCCAGCACATGATATATATGTATAACTATTCCGGTGAACCTTGGAAGGCCCAGTATTGGGTGCGTGAAGTGATGGATAAACTCTATTTCGCTACTCCCGACGGTTATTGCGGGGATGAAGACAACGGCCAGACTTCCGCCTGGTATGTTTTCTCCGCTTTAGGCTTCTATCCGGTTTGTCCGGGTTCGGACCAGTATATCTTAGGCTCTCCTCTTTTCAAGGGTGTCACCCTGAACCTGGAGAATGGCAAGAAGGTTGTGATCAAGGCCGGCAATAACAGCCAGGCTAACCGTTATATCTCGGCCATGAAGGTCAACGGCAAGAATTATACGAGAAATTACCTGTCTCATGGTGACCTGTTGCGTGGCATGACGGTCAACTACACGATGTCGCCTGTTCCGAATCAGAGCCGGGGGACACAAGATAGCGATGCGCCTTACTCATTCTCCAAAGAATTGGGTAAATAACAAGCCGAATGCATATAGATTAGCTGAAAGAATGAATTATTAAACAAGCACTTAATTATAATAGGTCTTTCAGCATAACTATAATCAAGGGGGCTATTTGGATATTTCTTCAGATAGTCCCTTTTGTTTTTCAATGACAAATGATAATTGTTTAGATATGAAATTACGAATTTGCACTTTTATAGCCATGTCATGTTTGGCATTCTCCGGCATGGCCCAAAATGAGAAACTGACGGAATATGTCAGGCCGCTGGTGGGAACGGACGGTTATGGTAATGTATATCCCGGGGCGCAGATTCCGTTCGGCGGTATCCAGATCAGTCCCGATACGGACGACAAGTACTATGACGCGGCGGCCGGATATAAATACAACCATACTTCTATCCAGGGATTCAGCCTGACGCATCTCAGTGGGACGGGGATTCCCGACCTGGGCGATTTCCTGTTTATTCCGGGAACCGGTGAGATGAAGCTGGAACCGGGAAGCCGGGAAAATCCCGATGAGGGTTATCGTTCCCGCTATACGCATGATAAAGAGTGGGCGTCCCCGAATTATTATGCCGTCCAATTACTGGATTATGGGGTAAAAGCGGAAATGACCTCCGGATTGCGGAGTGGAATGCTACGGTTTACCTATCCGAAATCAGACAAGTCTTTTATCATGATCGATATGGACCATACTTTATGGCAGAAATGTGAATGGGCCAACCTCCGCGTAGAGAACGATTCGACCCTGACAGGCTATAAGTTGGTGAAAGGGTGGGGGCCGGAACGCCATATCTATTTTACGGCAGTCTTTTCCAAGAAGTTGGACGGTCTGCGCATCATGCAGGATAAAAAGCCGGTGATCTATAACACGTCCCGTTTCAGAAGTGACCGCGAGGCGTGGGGGAAAAAACTGATGGCTTGCCTTTCTTTTGCAACGGAAGAAGGAGAGGTGGTGACTGTAAAGACTTCGATTTCTTCGGTCAGCACAGCCGGAGCTATGCGGAATATGCAGGAATTGGACGGCTTGACATTCGACGGCCTGAAAGATAAAGGCGTGGATCTGTGGGAAAAAGAATTGCAGAAGTACCGGGTAACGGCAGACCGGAAAACGAAAGAGACGTTCTATACCTCTGCCTATCATGCGGCCTTGCATCCCTTTGTATTCCAGGATTCCGACGGCAGCTTCAGAGGGTTGGACAAGAACATCGAACGGGCCGAAGGCTTTACGAATTATACGACTCTTTCCTTATGGGACACTTACCGGGCCTTGCATCCCTGGTTTAATCTGGTGCATCAGGATGTGAATGCCGATATTGCCAATTCCATGCTGGCTCATTACGACAAAAGTCTCGAGAAGATGCTGCCTGTCTGGTCTTTTTACGGCAATGAGACCTGGTGCATGATCGGTTATCATGCTGTCTCTGTCTTGGCGGATATGATTGTCAAAGGAGTCAAGGGTTTCGATTACGAACGGGCCTACGAAGCGATGAAGACGACGGCTCTAAACAAGCATTATGATTGCCTGCCCGATTATATCCGCGATGGATATGTCCCCTTTGACAAAGAAGCCGAATCTGTTTCCAAGACGCTGGAATATGCCTACGATGACTATTGCATTGCGCAGGCGGCTAAAACATTGGGAAAAACGGATGATTATCAGTATTTCCTGAACCGTTCTTTGTCTTACCAGACGCTGGTCGATCCGGAAACGAAATACATGCGCGGTCGTGACAGCCAGGGCAACTGGCGTACTCCGTTTTCTCCGATCGCTTATCAGGGACCGGGTTCGGTGAACGGCTGGGGAGACATTACGGAAGGATTTACCATGCAATATACCTGGTCTGTCCCGCACGATGTGCAGGGATATATCAACCTGGCCGGCAAGAAGCTTTTCGAGAAACGACTGGATGAACTGTTTACGGTGGAACTGCCTGAAGATATCCCGGGTGCACACGATATTCAGGGACGTATCGGCGGTTACTGGCATGGGAATGAACCTTGCCATCATGTCGCCTATCTCTATAATTACCTGGGCCAGCCCTGGAAATGCCAGAAGTGGATACGCGAAATCGTCGACCGTTTTTATGGAAACGAACCGGGTTCGCTGAGCGGCAATGACGATTGCGGGCAGATGTCGGCCTGGTATATGTTCAACTGCGCCGGTTTTTATCCGGTGGCTCCGTCCAGCAACATCTATAATATAGGATCTCCATGTGTCGAGGCGCTCTCGATCCGGATGAGCAACGGGAAAGAGATCCGGATGACAACGGAAAACTGGTCCAAGGAGAATGTCTACGTAAAAGAATTGTATGTCAACGGCAAGAAGTACGATAAATCCTATCTGACCTACGAAGACGTGCAGCCCGGAATCACCCTGCATTTCGTCATGAGCAGCAAGCCGAACTACAAGCGCGCCACCTCCCTCGATGCCCGCCCGACTTCATTGTCGACTCAGGGAAAGACGATGCTTTATCAGAAACCTGTTATAGATTAGGATGCAGATATAGAGAAAACGCTGATTAAGCTGATTTTAACGGATCGCAATATTAAATCCGTTTAGATCCGCTTAATCAGCGTTTTCTTATACTTCTTGCTGTGTTCCTTGTTTTTCTTAATGTTTATCTCTACTTTTGTATCACATTAGAATCTACCAGATCTTTTAACTATGTTGCTAAAAAATCAGTGGAAACTTCTTTATCTGGTTTATTAACTATATGTGTAGACATAAAAAAACCCGGATTCATCACCAGCATCTAATATCTGGGAGAGGAATTACCGGGACTGCACTGCAAAGATAACCTTATTATGACGTATAACAAACAATTTTTTGAAAAAGTTTTTTCCACCAAGCGAATGGAAAGATACTTTAAATCTAATCGAGATGAACAGAAAGCAATCTTACACTATCAATGCAATATTGAATTGTCTGAGTCTTTTTATGTTTCGCTATCCACATTTGAAGTTGCTTTAAGAAATGCATTAAGTAGGGAACTGCAGACAATGACAGGAAGGGAAGATTGGTACGCCGTTTTTCCGACAACACCGGGACTTATGGGACTAAACAAATACATTACTCAGGCACAAAAGCAAATTACTGGACGTAATGAACCTATTCTTGCATCTAAAGTTATAGCAGAACTTACCTTGGGCTTTTGGGTATCGCTGCTTAACAGTGAATATGAGCGCATATTATGGAAAGATCTTCGTCGTGCTTTTCCTTATCTCCCGAAACATTTACGACAGAGAAGGACTGTTTCTGCTCCGCTGAATTCTTTGAGATCATTTAGAAATAGAATTTTCCATAATGAGTCTATCTGTTGGAATTTAGATAGAGTAGAAGCTATCCATAACGAGATAATTCAAGTGATGGGATGGATCAACAAAGATATCCCTGCCTGGATTGAGCCTTTTGACAGGTTTGCCACAGTTGTGGAGAAAATAAAGAAGGGGATGGATTGGAGGTAATCCTTTATTCAGAAGTGCGTTGAAAAATACGAAATCCCCTTTCACTATTACCGAAAAATTTCTATATTTGCACCGCCTTTAATTAAGGATCAGATAATTTCTAAATAAATCAGATTAAGAAATGACAAAGAGTGCATTACAAATTGCAAGAGCAGCTTACCAGCCGAAGGTTCCCGCTGCATTGAAAGGCGCTGTAAAAGCCGTTGACGGTGAGTACACACAATCAGTTGCCGATCAGGACGAAATCAAGAAATTGTTCCCGAACACGTACGGAATGCCTGTCGTTACTTTCGAAAAGAGTAGCGAGAAGAAAGCGATGCCGGCTATGAACGTTGGTGTGATCCTTTCCGGTGGTCAGGCTCCTGGCGGTCATAACGTGATTGCCGGTCTGTTCGACGGTATCAAGGCTACTAACAAAGACTCTCGTCTGTATGGCTTTATCCTCGGACCCGGTGGTCTGATCGATCATAAATATATGGAACTGACAGCTGACATCATCGACGAATACCGTAACACGGGTGGTTTCGATATGATCGGTTCAGGCCGTACGAAACTGGAAACAAAAGAACAGTTCGACAAGGGTCTGGAAATCCTGAAAGAACTGGATATTAAGGCGCTGGTTATTATCGGCGGTGACGACTCTAACACAAACGCTTGTGTGCTGGCTGAATATTACAAAGCTATCAATGCCGGTGTACAGGTTATCGGTTGTCCGAAGACGATCGACGGTGACTTGAAGAACGAACAGATCGAAACATCTTTCGGTTTCGACACGGCTTGTAAAGTATATTCGGAAGTGATTGGTAACATCCAGCGCGACTGTAACTCAGCCCAGAAATACTGGCACTTCATCAAACTGATGGGCCGCTCGGCTTCTCACATCGCACTGGAATGTGCTTTGCAGACACAGCCGAACATCGCGATCGTATCGGAAGAAGTGGAAGCAAAAAACATGTCTCTGGACGATATCGTTACCTATATCGCAGAAATCGTTGCAAAACGTGCTGCCGACGGTAACAACTTCGGTACGGTGCTGATCCCCGAAGGTCTGATCGAATTCGTTCCGGCTATGAAACGCCTGATCGCCGAACTGAACGACTTCCTGGCTAAACACGATGCCGAATTCAAGATGATCAAGAAAAGCGAACAGCGTGCTTATATCATCAGCAAGCTGACAAAAGAAAACTCTGACCTGT